>Ga0160423_10000186_pt1 | contig 46762 bp, 38 predicted proteins | sample CRUFie14St8metaG_FD_108191 | JGI IMG/M metagenome (GOLD analysis project Ga0160423, IMG submission 108191) | Marine microbial communities from the Costa Rica Dome - CRUD Field 142mm St8 metaG | ecosystem: Environmental > Aquatic > Marine > Oceanic > Photic zone | place: Costa Rica: the Eastern...
ATCTTGTTAAACTTTACGTTCAAGGAAATTATTTAGGTCTTTATGTTAATACTGAATCAATAAATAAACAGTTTACTGAGAAACATTTTGATGAAAAAAATGGATCTTTGTTTAAATGTGACGGAAGTGGAATGTTTTGTGATACAACCGGAACACCAACTGGAGGAATACCTGACTTAAATTGGTTGGGAGAAGATACATCATTATATTACAATAGTTATGATATGAAGTCTGAGTTTGGATGGGAGAATTTACTTAATTTAATTGAAATAATAAATTTTAATCCCCAATTCATTGATAGTATATTAGATGTAGACAGAACATTATGGGCTTTTGCTGTAAATCAAGTTATTTCAAATTTAGATACTTACAATGGTTATTATGTTCATAATTATTATCTTTATCAAAGAGAAGATGGTTTATTTAATATGATACCATGGGATTTAAGTGAAAGTTTTGTTGGTGCTATTATGGGTTGGAGTTTTTGGAATCCATCAGATGTATACGAATATGACCCATACTATGGAGATGATCCATCAATAGGTAGACCACTAACATCACTATTATTGAATCATCCAACATATCGAAAACAATATACAGCTCATTTAAGAACTATTATCAATGAAAGTCTAGATACAGCAATTATCAGAGGTAAAATTCAAAATTTGCAGAATCTTGCTATCAATGCTGTCATCAATGATAATTATAAAGCATTTGGAGTAACTGACTTTTATTACAATGTGGAAAATCCAATGTGGACTGGATGGGGTTTTGGAGGAATTATGTCTACAATTAACGAAAGGAAAAATTATTTACTAAATCATCCAGAAATATCATTAGTCCCTCCAATTATTTCAAATGTGACAATAAATAATAACATTGTTGAAGCTAATGTAATGAACACAAATTATGTGGAATTAATGTATTCAACCAATAATTATAATTCTAAATTTAAGTCATTACAAATGAACGATGTCGGAATAAATGGTGATTTAGTTGCGGGAGACGGTATTTATTCAGTTTTTCTTCCAACTTCCACTAATCTTAAATTTTATATAAGGTCTCAGAATAATGACGCGATGATGTTATCACCTGAAAAAGCTCAGTATGAATTTTATGAATATTCTTCGATTTTATCTCAATTTAATACTCCAGTAAAAAATGAACGAGAGTTGTTAAAAATCATTGACGCTACTGGTAGAAATGTAAAGTTCGCATATAATGTTCCACTGTTTTTTGTTTATGATGACGGTAGTGTAGAACAAAAGATCTTTGTCAAATAAATGAAAAGTATATTAATTTTATGTACGGGTAACTCTTGTCGTTCACAAATGGCTGATGGATGGTTAACTCATATGCTATCTTCAAAAGACTTTAAGATTTATTCAGGAGGAACACACCCAGAGAAGGTTAATCCCCATGCTGTATCTGTAATGCAAGATTTTGATATTGATATTTCTAAAAACACATCTAACGATGTAAATGAGTATAAAGACATTGAATTTGATTATGTTATAACTGTTTGTGATAACGCACAAGAACTTTGTCCAGTATTTCCTAATTCCAATATAATTCATAAGTCATTCCCAGATCCAGCTAAAGCTAAGGGGAGTGACGATGAGTTATATAAAGTTTACAAAGATGTAGCACTTGATTTGAGACAATATTTATCAACTCTATTTAAAAAATATCTATGAAAAAAATAATATTATTTTTATTTATCATACCATTAACAATCTTAGGTCAAAAATATCAGCAACCCGATCTTGTAAATTTAATAGATGCTGAATATAGTGAAATGGGATCTAATTTTCCTGAGTTTGGATTAATTGGATGGAGTAAAGATGGTTTATTCGCATATAGAGAGATCCTTTCAGATGGAGGAATTGGAACTTATGTCGATAATATAATTATACATAATCTTAAAAATGATGAGATAGTTGAGTCATTTTCTTTTTCAATTAGTGACGAACATGATGGCATTGAATATCCTCCTGGAAATTCACCATGGGAATATTTTCAAAGATCAATTAATCGTTTGTTATCAAAATATGAAATAATACAAGCTTACTCAAATAAATTTTACACAGAAAAATACATTGATAAATATGAAATTATTATTAAGAATCGAACATCAACATGTGAGTGGGAATACGAATATGAACATGAATATAGATTGTTAGTTGGAAACAGTAAAACTGGATATAAAAAGGTTGGTGACGGCCTGCTGGGTTGTGGGTCTTCTTCAATGAAATTTGAAGGTTATTTTAAAAGTCCATTTGAAAATAGGATAATAATTATTCTTTCCTCATATACATTAGGATATGAGTCTGAGGAAGATTGGAAATTACATTTTTTTGGATGTAGTTTAGACCCTAGGACTTTCTAATAAATAAATTTTTTCTTTAGGACAGTTTTGTTATTTAATTTATCCATTACTACAATTTTTAGATTTTGTTCTCCCTTTACTATTTTTTCATTATCAATTTCGTATTTCAATAGATTTGTTTTATAGTCATAGTCCATTAATATCCATTTACCATTAATTTCTCCACGATAAAAAGAGATTCCGCTTTCATTATCAGAAATTTTTACTGAAACTATTCCGGAGTTCTCAGATATTTTATTGTATGTATAATCAAATATTTTTGGGCTGGTAGTGTCACAAGCTATTGTAAATTGTCCAAATTCTGTTGTTTTGGCATGTAAATATCCATCTTTCCATGTTTTACCTTTATACTTGAAGTTTCCATTTTCCCGAATTAACGCGATATAACTTTTTTCTTTAAGATTATTTGGTATGTTTTCTTTAATAGAAATAGCAATTTCTTTGTGTAATGCAATATTTTTATCCATTAAATGATATACTTTAGACAGAGTCTTTTTATTTTTTGGTGTGCTTTTTGCTTTAAAATATTCATCTTTGTATAACGCATACGATGGTAGATAACAAGTGAGCTCTTCTATTTCCAATTTATGAGCTTCATCATATTCAACTAACATTTTATCATTTTCAGAATAAAATTTTGGAGATGTTTCCTCTGACTGTATATCAAATTCTAAAGTTGATAGATTGTCCTCTATATCTCTAACTTCAAATCGAATCTTATGTAGTTTATTGTCACTAAAATTTAGAATCCCTTTGTTTATATTTACCTTGTAGTTTGATAATCTATTGAAGGGTAGTGTAAAACATCTATTGAATCTAATATTATCGTCTGTATATTCGCTAAAATCAATGTGAGAATTAATAAATCTTGTTTCATCAAAATTTATTTCATCAACTTCGAAATAGTGAATAAGTTTTTCATCTACATACATTTTAATTGAGTAAACTCCATTCTTATTGTTTGGGGCTCCATTTTGTCTGTCAAAAGTGCTGATTGAAAAAGAAATATCACCATTTACATTAATTTTTGAATCATTAATTGAGTATTTACCATTTTGTATTTTTGTTAGAGGAATTCTTAAATCTTCTTTTCTTTGATTTATAGATGAGTTTTTATGACAATAAATTTTTATTTCTGTTAATACAGGTTCAATATTATCTAAGACTTTAAATCCAAAAGCAAGGGGATTTAATGGATTTTGAGTTTTTGTGTCTCTTATTTCAAAATGTAAATGTGGTCCTCCACTTCCTCCTGAATTTCCTGACAATCCAATAATTTCTCCTTGTTTAATTAAAATTGAATTCTTTTTAGGATAAAAATTAATTTCAAAACTCTCATTTTTATATTGCTGTTCTTTAATTATATTTTCAATCTTCTTGTTAAATCTTTGCATATGAGCATATACGGATGTGTGACCTGTTTGAGGATGAGCTATGTAGAGTACCTTTCCATAACCCCATGTAGAAACTTTGATTCTACTAATATATCCATCTGCTATTGCTTTTAATTTTTTACCTTCTTGAGTATTTGTTTTAACATCAATTCCTGCATGAAAATGATTATCTCTAAGTTCTCCAAATGTCCCTGAGAGAAATAGTTGAAAATCAAAAGGTGATATGTAATCTTGAGATGATACACCTAGAGTTAATAAAAGACACAGAGAAAGATAAATTTTTCTCATATAATTTTTTTAATAATTTTTACAAATATAACATCAAATTATATTAGATTTTGACAATAAATCTTTAAGTTTGTAACAATTAAAAAAGATATGAAAAGAGTTGTTGAAAGTATTGAAAATAAAGTAAATAATATCATATCTTTATACAATTCCTTAAAGAAAGAAAAAGAGGAAATTCTTGAGGAAAATAGAAAGTTAAAATCAGATATTTCTGAGAGAGACAAAATTATTAAGAGTTTAGAAGAAAAAATAAATTTATTAAGGATTTCAAAGTCGGTAGGTGCTCTAGATGTTGAAAAAAATATGGAAAGCCGACGAAAAATAAATGAGTACGTGCGGGAAATAGATAAGTGTATTGCACTTTTAAATAATTAGATAGGTTAATGTCTTTATCAATTAAAATAAACATAGCAAATAGAATTTACCCTTTAACTATAAATAGAGATGCTGAAGAAAATATACGAAAGGCGGTAAAAAAAATTGAAGAAAGATTAAAATTTTACGAAAAAAATTACGCCACTAAAGATAGACAGGATTTATTAGCAATGTGTCTAATAGAAGTGGCTTCTAAACTTGAGTCAGTCAATGATACTGCGATAAAAGAAGATAACGATGTCAAGTTGAAACTTGAGAAAATTGAATCTACTTTATCTGAAATCATATAGTTCTTTTACATAAAATATTAATTACCCGCATTAATTAGAATTGTTAAACTCAACAGTTTAAAAATTAGAGTATGACTCAACTATTTAAAAACAGGCCTCAACCTATAAGGTTTCTATTATTTAGAACAGTGGACGTTTGAGATTAGTTGGCATCTTTATCCATGTAATATTGGAGTTTAACAAAATTAGTGTGGGTTTTTTATTAACTAAATAAAAATAAAACAAATGGAACCAATTACAATAATTGTTGGGATAATTTCCCTAATATTAGGATCTGTAATTTCTTTCTTTTTAATTAAAAATGCTAATATTTCTAAAAGTAACATTATTTTAGAAGATGCTAAAAAAGAAGCTGAAAGAATTAAGAAAGAAAAGATCTTACAAGCAAAAGAAAAATTTATTGAGTTAAAGTCACAACATGAACGTTCAATAAATGAAAAAAATAGAGAATTTAATAAAGCTCAAACAAGAGTTAAGGACAAAGAAACAAAACTTAACCAAAGACTGGGTGAAATGAATAGAAAGGAGAAGGAACTCTCCGAAGAAATGAAAACTATCTCTAAACAAAAAGAAGTTATTCAAAAAAAACAAAATGATTTAGACGAAAATAAAAGAAAACAAATTCAACAACTTGAAGAAATTTCAAACTTCAGTGCAGAAAAAGCAAAGAATGAACTTGTAGAGACACTTAAGGAAGAAGCTAAAACAGAAGCTCTCGCGATAATACAAGATACAATAGAGGAAGCGAAGTTAACAGCAAATCAGGAAGCGAAAAAAATTGTAATTCAAACTATTCAAAGGACAGCTACGGAACAATCTATAGAAAATTCTGTGTCTGTTTTTAATATTGATTCAGACGATATTAAAGGAAGAATAATTGGAAGGGAAGGTCGTAATATTAGAGCGTTAGAAGCAGCAACAGGTGTAGATATTATAGTTGATGATACTCCAGAGGCGATTATTATTTCCTGTTTTGATTCCGTCAGAAGAGAAATTGCACGTCTTTCTTTACATAAATTAGTAACTGATGGAAGAATTCACCCCGCAAGAATAGAAGAGGTTGTTAGAAAAACAACAAAAGATATTAATGATGAAATTATTGATATTGGAAAGAAAACAACTATTGATCTAGGAATCCATGGACTACACCCTGAATTAATTAGAATGGTAGGAAGGATGAGATATAGATCATCTTATGGGCAAAATTTATTACAACATTCTAGAGAAACAGCAAATTTGTGTGCTACAATGGCAGCCGAATTAGGCTTGGACAGTAAAATAGCAAAAAGAGCTGGTTTGTTACATGACATAGGCAAAGTTCCTGAGGATAATGCAGAAACTCCTCACGCAATTTTAGGAATGCAACTCGCAGAAAAATATGGAGAAAAACCTGAAGTATGTAACGCTATTGGTGCTCATCATGATGAAATAGAAATGACCTCTTTAATATCTCCAATAATTCAAGTTTGTGATGCAGTGTCTGGAGCTCGTCCAGGTGCAAGACGTCAAATTTTAGATTCATATATCAGTAGAATAAAGGAGTTAGAAGATACTGCTTTATCATATCCTGGAGTTGTTAAGTCATATGCAATTCAGGCTGGAAGAGAATTAAGAGTTGTAGTTGAAAGTGAAAAAGTTTCAGATGCTGAAGCAAATAAATTATCTTTTCAAATTTCTGAAAAAATACAAAACGATATGACTTATCCTGGTCAAGTGAAAGTTACTGTTATCAGAGAAACAAGAGCTATTTCATTTGCTAAATAGTCATTTCTTTTAATTTTGAGTGTTATTAAATCCCATCGAGAAATCATTGGGATTTTTTTTTATATTTACCATCCAAAACTAATTAAACAATGAAATCAAAATTACTATTATTAATAACCTTCATCTTTGTTCTAAATAATTTATTTTCTCAATCACATCACACAATAAATGTTAGTGGGATGACATTTACTCCGGATACACTAGTATGTTTTGTTGGAGATACTATTACTATTAATCCTGGAGGTTATCATAACGCTGTAGAAGTTGATGATTCCACATGGATGACCAACGGAACTAACTCCAATGGTGGTTTTAATATTCCTCTGGGTACTCCATCTGGAAGTTTTGTTATTGATCAAGCAAAGACTTATTATTACATCTGTACACCACACGTAACTTTAGGTATGAAAGGTATTATAATATCAAGTTCTCCTACAAACATTTATGGTTGTACTGATTCAGTTGCTGCAAATTTTGATTCTCTAGCCACCATAGATGATGGAAGTTGTAATTATTATTTATCAAATCATGACAATTTATTTTTCTCAGAATGGGGAGAGGGAAGCTCTTGGAATAAGTATTTTGAGATATATAACCCAACCTCTGATACTATAGATTTAAGTAATTATGCCTTCCCTAGTGTTAGTGGTAATCCTAATACTACAGGTGTTTATGAATATTGGAATAATTTTGACTCAGCCTCATTTATACTTCCAAACGATATTTTTGTAGTAGCTCATTATTTAGCTGACTCATCAATATTACAATATGCTGATATGACAGTTGCTTCTTCTACCGCTCTTGGAAATGGAGACGACGGTATTGCACTAATATATGGCTCTCAACCTTACTCTACATCTCCACCATCTGATACTACATACAGAATAATTGATTGGATCGGAGACTGGAATGGTGATCCAGGACAAGGATGGTCTGTCTCAGGAGTAGGTGCTGCAACTAGGAATCATACTATAATCAGAAAATGTAATATTTTTCAAGGAGATACTTCATGGATTAACTCATCCACTAATCAGTGGTTAGTAAAGCCTATTGATTTTTGGACTAACATAGGTACTCATAATTACAATAATACAATTATTGATTCACAGTCATATATTATTTGTAACGGATTAAGTATTGTTGTTGGTGTAAATACATATGATTCATCAGGTATATATTATGATACTCTGAGCTCTTTCAATGGATGTGATAGTTTAGTAGTTACTGATTTAACTGTTTTATCTAATTCAGCTTCAATTGTATCTAACAATATAACTATTTGTGATGGTGATAGTTTGGTTGTAGGGTCTTCTATCTACTTCAATAGTGGAAATTTTATTGATACCTTATTAAACTCATCTGGATGCGATAGTATTATTAACACAAATTTATTTGTTCAAACACCGCAATTTTTTAATGTGACAATTTGTGATGGTGACAGTTTAACAGTGGGTTCGTCTGTATATTACATTGGAGGTAATTTTATTGACACTCTAGTCTCATCAATTGGTTGTGATAGTGTAGTTCATACTAATTTGACTATATATTCTCAATTTAATCCAATTTTTGGAGGAATCCCTAGCAATAATGTTGGCGGAGGTAATTTTTATTCTGGATCCCAATATTTAGAAATGAGTTGCTATGTTAGTTCTGAATTAGTATCCGCAGTAGTTTATGCTCAAGATACTGTAATTGAAACTTTTGAAATTAGAGATGTTAACGGTAATGTTTTAGATGATACAACCGTTACAGTTTATCCAGGAGGACACAGAGTTTATTTTAATTATATTATGTCTGCTGGAACAAATTATGAGCTTGGAGTCAATGGTAATAGTAATAATTTATTTAGACACAACTCCGGAGTTAATTTCCCATATAATTTTGGTTCTTTAGCATCTATAACATCATCAAGCGCTTCATTACCACTTAATTATTATTATTATTATTACGACATTGAAATAAGACAGTCATCATTACCAGCAAATTACTATATTTGTGATGGACAAAGCATCACGGTTTCTGGAAACATTTATGATTCCACAGGCATTTATATAGATACTTTAGTTTCATCTCTTGGGTGTGATAGTTTGTTATTTACAAATTTAGTTGTATATCCAAATTATTTAGATTCGAATTATCAGACAATTTGTAGTGGTGAAACTTATTTAATTGGAAATAATATATATGACTCCTCAGGACTATATCTTGATACATTATCTACTTTGCATGGATGTGATAGTATCATAGTTACTAATTTAATAGTTGATAGTATCGCGGGTGGAAGCAGTGTAAATCTACAAGATATTTGCATTGGTGACTCTATAGTTGTAGGAAACAATGTTTATAATAGTTCAGGAGTGTTTATGGATACTCTGTCTTCATCAAACGGATGTGATAGTATTATTACTACTTATTTAAATGTAGTTTCTGCTAGTTATAATAGTTTGAGTTTAGGTTTGCCAGACTCTAGTTTTTACCCAGGTGATTTTAGTAATTACAATGGTTATTTAATTTTAGATGCTAATATTTTAACTTTATTAAAAACAGCAACTTTTTATTCTGTAGATACAAATATAGTAACATTTGAGTTGAGAAATAGCTCAAGTACAGTAATTCAATCATCAACTCAGACAATTTATCCTGGATCTCAAACATTGACATTTAATTTTTTAATTCCACCAGGTACTGATTACCAATTAGGTATAAATGGAGGAAATTCAGGACTATATAGAAATAATGCTGGAAATGGAAATAATATTACTTATCCATTTAATTTAGGACCAGTAAATATTACCTCTTCAAACGCAGGTAACCAATATTATTACTTTTATTATGACATTGAAGTAATGCCATACGCTTCATTTAATGATCAAATAATTTGCGAGGGCGACAGTATTGTTGTTTCTAATAACGTATACGATATACCAGGAACTTATGTTGATACTTTAATTTCAGCTAATAGTTGTGACAGTTTGGTATATACTGATTTACAATATTATAATACACCATCATTAATTATTTCTTCATCTCCAAGTCCTGCTGAAATTTGTTTGGGTGATACTATTATATTAGAAGGATCTTCAGGTTTTGATCAGTATTATTGGATTTTTGAAAATGCAATTATAGGTCAAAATCAACAAATAGAACTATCCCCTTATGAAGATCGGCTATATATTTTAAAAACCGTTGATCAGTACGGATGTAGAGTACAATCGGACATTTGGGTTTACGTTGACACCTGCGTATTAGCTTTAGATAACTTTTTAAAATCTAATTTAAATATTTATCCAAACCCAACTAATGGAATAGTTAATTTAGAATTTAGTAAAGCTTTAGATATTAATTTAACTATAAAAATCTTAAATTCTACAGGCAAAGTTATTATTTGTGATGAAGTTAAATCTGGACAAATTAAAAAGAAATTTAATCTGTCAAACCTATCTAAAGGAATTTATTTGTTAGAAATAGAATCAGAAAATATCACTTTACAACAAAAAATAATTTTACAATAAACTTTGTTTATACAAATGAAGAAAATATTATTAGTAGTTTGTGTATTTACATTTCTTTTTTCCAGTGCTCAATCTGGGGTATTAAATGGAACCGGATACGTTCCTGATATAACTGTAAATGATGTTAATGGAAATATACATAATTTATATAATTATTTAGGAGGTGGAAAAATCGTTGTTCTTGAAATGTTAAGTACTACATGTGGTACATGTCTAATGTATACTTCAGGTACGGAAAATTCGTATCAAATGTATGGACCATCTGGATTGGATGTTGCCGAGTTTATTGGATTAGAGGTTAATTCAACAACAACTGATAATGATATATTAAATTTTATTTCTAACTATAATGTTAGTTTTCCTGTATGTAACGATATTTCTCCAGTTGACATTAATTATCAATTGTATTACACCCCATCTTATTATGTAATTTATCCTGATAGTAGTTACACTACAATTTGTCCTATGTATTGTAATAACAATAGTACTTATAGTAACATTGAGTCATTGTTAAATATAGCAATTCAAGCAGGTTTACCTCAACTATATGGATGTACAGATTCATTATCAACTAACTATGATCCTATTGCGACTGTCGATGATGGTTCGTGTCAATACCCGACAATTTGTGGCCCTACGTCTGGAGTTTATATAAGTGACATTATTCACGACAGAGCAACTTTCAATTGGGATGATATGAATTCATCAGCCTGCCAAGTTGATCAAATACGATTTAGATATAGAGCTGTTGGAAACAATAGTTGGAGCTTAAAAACAATGGGAGTACCAGTTGCTAGTGGATGTAATACAACTAATACCTCTAAGTTAGTTTTAAACTTAACACCAGCGACGCAGTATGAGTATGATTTTAAGATTTGGTATTGTAATGCTTCAACGGTTAATTGGCACTCTGGAGGAACATTTACCACAGAGCCATTGTGTAATAATGTAATTAATTTGGTGCCTACTCCAATTTCTAATACTAAGACAGAGTTTTGCTGGGATAGTGTAACAGAATATTCATTTGTGAGATTAAAGTATAGAGAAGATGTACAAGGAAGTTCATTCTCATCAATAGGAGGGTTTGGAGTATTCTTTCCTACACTTTGTGAGAATAAGAATGGATTGACACCAGGAACAGATTATAGAGTTATGTGGAGAACATGGTGTAGTGCTACGGGAGGGCCATATAGATCACCACAGTGGGATGGACCTGTTTTATGGACACAACCAAATTCAATAAGAATAGAAGATGGTATTTCTACTATATCGGAATTGTCAGTTTATCCAAATCCAACTCGAGATGTTTTTAATGTAAGTTTTAAATCAGAAACAAAACAATTTGTAGAATTAAGAGTAGTAAACATAATAGGTGAAATTATTTTTTCAGAGAACTTAGAAGATTTTAAAGGAGAATATACTAAGTCATTTAACTTATCAGAGTATTCAAAAGGAGTTTATTTTTTAGAGTTATACTCTAAACTTGGTGTTGTTAATAAGAGAATTATGTTACAATAAGTTTAATTTTTGAATAATTATAATTAAAATAATACATAATGTCAGGTTTTTTATATTGATTCTAGCACCTTACAAATAAGTTTTTCTACAATTTTTTTATAGTTATTTGACTGGGTCTGATTTACTCGATTTCCAATAACAGCGCAAATTGTTAGTGTATTGTGTCCTAAGCTTTTTCCTAGATAGTACAATGCTGAACTTTCCATCTCAAAATTTGTAATTCTACTTCCTCTAAAGTTAAAAGTATTTAAAATTGTGTGCATGTCTGAAATAGAAGAGTTTAATCTAAGGGCCCTTCCTTGTGGGGCATAAAAACCCGAAGCAGTAGCTGTTATTCCTTTATTTAAATCATTAAATTTTTTCAGAAGATTTTCAGAAGCTTTTACTATATACGGAGTTGATAGTTTTTCAGGCCAATTTGAGTGATTTAAAAAAGCATTTGTCATTTCATAATCTATATGTTCTGTATTTTCATAAAAATGTGCTAATCCATCAAAACCAATAGCATATTCAGACAAAATATAGGAATCTACTGGAATATCTTTTTGTAGAGAACCTGATGTACCAATTCTATAAATATTTAGTTTCTCTGTTTTATTATTTAAGGTTTTAGTTTCAAAATTAATATTTACAAGAGCATCTAATTCATTAATAACAATATCAATGTTGTCGCATCCAATCCCTGAGGAAATCACACTTATACTTTTGTTGTTATATGTCCCTGTATGAGTTATAAATTCTCTGTGTTGAACTACGAATTCGATTGAATCAAAATATTTGCTAATTTGACCAACTCTATCTTGGTCCCCAACTAATATTATATCTTTTGCGATTTGACTTTTATCTAAATTTAAATGATAAATTTTTTTGTCTTTAGATAATATTAATTCGGTGTCTTGTTTTCTCTTCATTAATAATTTGTAATTTTGCAAAAAAACAAAAGTAGTAATTATGTCTAATATTGCAAGTAAAATTCTAGTACCAATTGGTTTTTCTAATCAATCTATCGTTGCTTTAGAACAAGCTTTAAATCTAGCGAAAATTAAAAACTCAGAAGTTGTGCTTTTAACGGTTATTGAAGAAAAACATTCTATTTTAGATATACTGATAGATAATGATATTAAGGAAGATAAAATTAAAGAAAAATTATTAACTAAAATTAATGCTTTAGCTGATAATTACTTTCAGAAATATGATGTAAAAATAGAAACTATGATTGCTAGAGGTTCTGTTTATGAAAAAGTATGTGAAGTTGCTGATATGATTTCAGCTGATCTAATTGTGATGGGTACAAATGGCTCTCCGCAAGGAATTGCAAAGAAATTTATTGGCTCTAATGCTGAAAAAGTAGTTCGTTCATCAAAGTGTCCTGTGATTACTATAAAGGGACAATACCACAAGAATGGATGTGATAATATTATACTTCCACTTGACTTGGAGAAAGAAACAAAAGAAAAAGTATCTTATGCATTAGAGTACGCAAGATATTGGAATTCAACTGTAAGAATTGTTTCAGTTGTATTAAGAGATAATGAAGATATTAGAAATGAATTGAGAAGCAATTTAGATTTAGTAGAAGATTTTATTTCAAAAGCAGGTGTTAATTGTACATCAGAGCTATTAGAAGCGAAAGAAAAGATTACATTATCTGAAGCGATATTAGAGTACGAAAAGAGATTAAATTCCGATCTTATAATGATAATGACTAAAAAAGAAGAATCATTGTCTGATAGTCTCTCAGTAACAGCTCGCAATTTAATTTATCACTCAGAGGTACCTGTCATGAGCATTCATCCAAAATCTAGAATTCGTAGAACTAAACCCACAACAGCTTTTTAGAATGAATAATCTTGCTAAATCTATAGCAAAAATTCTTACAGAAAAAAAACTTACATTATCAACTGCAGAAAGTTGTTCAGCTGGAGGTTTGTCATTTTCAATTTGTTCAGTTCCCGGTAGTTCAATTTATTTTTTAGGTGGTATCATTGCTTATTCAAACAAAAGTAAACACAGAGAGTTAAATGTTAATTTAGACGATTTAAGAAAATATTCTGAAGTAAGTGAAGTTGTTGCTAAACAAATGTCTATTGGTGTTAAAAATAGATTTGATTCTGATTTTTCTATTGCAACTACTGGTTATGCTGGCCCAAAAGGAGATAGTGTTGGAAAAGTATTTATTTCTATTTCAACCCCCGAGAAAACAACTATAAATGAATATTTGTTCAAAGGTACTAGAGAAGAAATAACAAGTCAAATTATAGAAAATTCTTTACAAAATTTAAATTCTCAAATAAAATCGTTTGTTTTTATAAATAAGTAAAAGAATCTGTTTATATTTGCGGACTTTAAATAAAAAATGAATCATGTCAAGAATTTGTGATATCACTGGTAAAAAAGTAATGGTTGGTAACAACGTATCACACGCTAAAAACCATACTAAAAGAAAATTTTATCCTAATTTACATACTAAGAAGTTCTATGTCCCTGAAACTGGAGAATGGATTGTTTTGAAAGTTTCTGCAAATGCAATAAGAACTATAGACAAAAAAGGAATTTCATCTGTTTTGGCTGAAGCCAAGGCAAATGGTAATGTTCTTATATAGAATTAAGAAAAGTAATTTATAAAAAGTTGTTATCTTTGATGACAACTTTTTTTTTAAAATAAATTATGATTATTAATAACAAATTCACAAGTATATTTTTTATAATTTTCGTACTAACTTTCAGCTCATGTAAAAAAGAACCAGGATGTATGGATCCTAATGCATTTAATTATAACCCTGACGCTCAAGTTGATGACGACTCATGCATTCCAGTTATTTTAGGTTGCCTAGAGACAAATGCTATAAATTTCAATTCTAATGCTAATGTTTCTGATGAGTCTTGTATATATGCATTTGATTTAGCTCAAGGTACATGGAACATTGACTCAGAGTGTGATGAAATTGATATACCTTTATTAGGGACGATTTCATTAGATGAACAATTTCCTGAGACAATTGAGGTCTTAAGTGATGATAATAATGTTTTATTTATAGAAATCAATGAAATATCAATCACGGGTGAAATTGATAATTTAGGAAATGTTACTGTAGATGAACAAACTGTCTCTGTAGATTTTGGTTTAGGAATCCCAACAAATGTAGAAATTGAAGGAAGTGGCTTATTATCTGTTGATAATACAGGCACAATGAATCTTACTTATTCATTTGAAATTCCATTAGCGGGGACTCAATCTATAGAATGTTTTATAGAAATGAATAAATAAAATTATAACTTTTTTAGTTATTAGTATTAATGAGGAAATTTTTTATTTTTCTATTATCATGTCTGGCTGCTATTTCTCTATATTCTCATGATTTTACAAGAAAAGATTCATTAAGAGGCACTTTATCTCAATATAGGACTTGTTATGATGTAAATTATTATAATTTATTTGTAATTGTTGATGAAAAAGAGCAGTCTTTAGAGAGGTCATTTAATGAAATTTATTTTACTGCTGTGTCTGATTTCGAAATGTTTCAAATTGATTTAGCAAGTAATATGGAAATCCTATTAATTGAATTTGAAGATAATAATTTAAATTACTCTAGAGAGTATGATGCCGTATTCGTTAGATTTCCAAGAGTAATTAAAGCTGGAGAACAATTAAAAATAAAGGTATGGTATACTGGTTATCCAAGAAAAGCAATTAATCCCCCTTGGGACGGTGGTTTTTCTTGGAAAACAGACAAAAATAATAATCCTTGGATTGGAGTTTCTTGTCAAGGTCTTGGGGCGAGTGTATGGTGGCCGAACAAAGATCATCAGTCTGATGAACCTGATAGTATGTGCATTACAGTTTCAGCTAGATATCCAAGCAAAATTGTCTGTAATGGAAATTTAAGAAACGATACGACTATTTGGATTGATCATTTTCAAGACTATTTTAATCAATCTCAGTGGTTTGTTTCATATCCAATAAATAATTATAATGTCACATTAAATATTGGAGATTTTGTTCATTTTCAAGAAAATTATATTACTAATAGTGATACTTTAGACTTAAGTTATTATGTTTTGTCTTACAATGAAGATAAAGCTAGAAACCATTTTAAACAAGTTGTCCCAACTTTATCTTGTTTTGAAAATATTTTTGGAAGGTATCCTTATTGGAATGATGGATTTGCACTAGTGGAAACCCCGTATCTAGGAATGGAACACCAATCAGCAATTGCATATGGTAATAATTATCTGCCAGGTTATCTCGGAAATTTGTCATATACCGCGGGTTTTGAATTTGATTATATTATTGTACATGAAACTGGTCATGAATGGTGGGGTAATTCTGTTACTACTAATGATATAGCAGACATGTGGATTCATGAAGCTTTTTGTACTTATTCTGAGGCTTTGTATGTTGAGTGTATGTATGGATATAACGAAATGATTAAATATGTAAATAACCAGAAAAGATTTATTAAAAATAAGTCACCCATAGTTGGTTGTTATCATGTAAACAATAAGGGAAGTAATGATATGTACCATAAAGGATCTTTAATGTTACATACACTTAGAACAATAGTGGATAATGATGAATTATGGTTTTCAATTTTAAGAGGTATATTAGATTCATATTATAATAAAACTGTTGACGCCTCTGAAATAATTGATTTTATTAATGAAAAATGTGAAAATGATTATTCTACATTTTTTTCTCAATATCTTGAACACATTAATTTACCAGAGTTTCAATATAAATTGATAAGAGAGGGGAGAAATATAACCATGCAGTACAGATGGGAATCAATTAAAAATTTTGAGATGCCACTGCTAGTGAATTCTGGTTCAGATGATTTTTGGATTTATCCAACTTCTGATTGGAAGGAAATTAATTTAGGAAAAATGGATCTCAGAATTTTTAGAGTATTAGAAGAGATGTTTTTAATTGATGTTAAAAAAGTAAAATAAAATTTGATATTTAGATAATTTATTTAAATTTGCAATCCAGTAAAATTTAAAAAAATGGCGAAAAAAGGAAACAGAGTCCAAGTAATTTTAGAATGTACAGAGCATAAGTCCTCGGGAATGCCTGGAACATCTAGATATATTACAATGAAAAATAAAAAAAACACCCCTGATAGAATGGAATTGAAAAAGTTCAATCCTATTTTAAAAAAAATGACTGTTCATAAGGAAATAAAATAATTTAAAATGGCAAAAAAGACAGTAGCATCATTACAAAAGAAAGGAGCGAAAGCATTTACTAAAGCTATTAAAATGGTAAAAAACGAAAATGGTTCATACTCTTTTAAATCCGAAATTGTTCCAAAAGATAAGGTTAACGACTATTTATCAAAAAAATAAATTTTAATAAAATTTAAATATAAAGCTTCTTTCTAGTTATCTGAAAGGAGCTTTTTCTATTTATAAGATTATGGGAATATTTGGATTTTTTTCTAAAAAAAATAAAGAAAAACTAGATCAAGGTCTAGAAAAAACTAAACAAAATGTTTTTGGAAAGTTATCAAGGGCAATATCTGGTAAATCTGTCATTGACGAAATAGTTCTTGATGATATAGAGGAAGCATTAATAACTTCAGATATAGGTATAGATACTACTCTTAAGATAATTGATAAATTAGAACAAAGAGTTGCTAAAGAAAGATATATTAATTCTGATGAATTATATCTTTTTTTAAAACAAGAAATTTCTAAATTAATGAAAGATTCTTATGAAGATTTGCCTGAATTTCAAGGACCTTATGTTATAATGGTTGTTGGTGTTAATGGAGTTGGAAAAACTACAACAATCGGAAAATTAGCTCATCAATTTAAAAAATTAGGTAAAAAAGTTGTTTTAGGAGCTTCCGATACTTTTAGAGCTGCTGCAGTTGATCAACTTGTAATATGGGCTGAAAGGGTAGGTGTAGACATCATAAAACAGGATATGGGTTCAGATCCTGCTTCTGTAGCTTTCGATACATTACAATCTGCTAAAGCAAATGACGCAGATGTAGTAATTATTGATACTGCAGGTAGACTTCACAATAATATTAATTTGATGAGAGAACTTGGCAAAATAAGAAATGTAATGAATAAAGTAATTCCAGAGGCTCCTCACGATGTAATGTTAGTTTTAGACGCCTCTACTGGTCAGAACGCTATTGAACAAGCAAGTCAGTTTACAGCTGCAACAGAGGTTAACTCTTTAGCTCTTACTAAGTTAGATGGTACAGCTAAGGGTGGTGTAGTTATTGGTATATCTGATCAGTTTCAAATTCCTGTAAGATATATTGGTGTTGGAGAAGGAATTGAGGATTTACAACAATTTAACAAAAAGGAATTTATTGATACCTTATTCAATTAAATGAGATCTAGAAGTAGAAACAAAAATAAAATAAATGTTATTACCTTAGGTTGTTCTAAAAATTTATACGACTCAGAGGTATTAATGGGTCAGTTAAAAGCTAACAATCTAGAAGTTAATCATGAGGTAAATAACGATTCAAATATTGTTGTTGTTAACACATGTGGGTTCATAGATAACGCAAAAGAAGAATCTATTAATACGATTTTAGAACAAATCAATAGAAAGGAAAATGGTGAAATTGACAAACTATTTGTTACAGGATGTTTATCTGAAAGATATAAACCTGACTTAGAAAAAGAAATGACAAATGTTGATGAGTTTTTCGGAACTAGAGATTTACCTAGACTATTAAAATCTTTGGGAGCAGACTATAAACATGAGTTGGTAGGTGAGAGATTGATAACAACTCCAAGTCATTACGCGTATTTAAAAATTTCTGAGGGATGTGATAGAAAATGTTCATTTTGCGCAATTCCAATAATGAGAGGTGGTCATAAATCAACTCCTATTCCAAATCTAGTTAATGAAGCTAGGATGTTAGCGGTTAATGGAGTAAAAGAGTTAATATTGATAGCTCAAGATTTAACATATTATGGTATTGATTTATACAAGAAAAGAAAACTTTCTGAGTTAATGACAAAACTTTCAGAAGTAGAAGGAATAGAGTGGATTAGAATTCACTATGCTTTTCCAACAGCTTTTCCAGAAGATGTATTGGACGTTATCAAAAACAATACTAAAGTGTGTACATACATGGATATTCCTCTTCAACATATATCTGATGATTTATTAAAGTCGATGAGGAGAGGTACATCAATGAAGAAAACTAAAAATCTAATCAAAAAGTTTAGAGAGGATGTTCCTGGAATAACTATTCGAACTTCATTGATTGTTGGGTATCCTGGCGAAACAGAACAAAACTTTCAGGAGCTGTTAGACTTTGTTCAAGAAAGTAAGTTCGACAGACTTGGTGTATTTACATATTCACACGAGGAAAATACTCATGCTTATAAATTGGAGGATAATGTTCCTGATGAAGTAAAACATCAAAGAGCCGAGGAAATTATGGATTTACAATCCTCGATATCTTATAAATTAAATCAAAAAAGAATAGGAAAGATATATAAGGTACTATTTGATAGAAAAGAAGGTGAATATTTTATTGGAAGAACTGAATTTGATTCTCCTGATGTGGATAATGAGGTAATTGTTAGTGCAAAAGATTTTTATTTGAGGATAGGTGATTTTGCAAACATCAAGATAACAAAAGCTGATCATTATGACTTGTACGGAGATGTTGTTTATTAAATAACCTTTCTTATTTTTACTAACTTTTCAAGTAATTCTTCCAGTTTATCTAATATTAACATATTTGTACCATCAGATTTTGCTATCGATGGATTTGGATGAGTCTCTATAAAAATTCCATCGGCCCCTGTAGCAATTGCAGCTTTAGAAATAGTTTCTATCATTTCAGGTCTCCCTCCAGTGATACCAATGCTTTGATTTGGTTGTTGAACACTGTGGGTTACGTCCATAATCACAGGAAATCCAAATTTCTTCATAATAGGTATGCCTCTAAAGTCAACTATAATATCATTGTAACCAAACATTGTACCTCTGTCAGTAATTATAATAGATTTATTTCCGCTTCCTGATATTTTTTCTATTGCAAATTTCATGCTTTCAGGAGATAGAAATTGCCCTTTTTTAACATTAATTACTTTTCCTGAGTTAGCTGCTGCAACTAATAAGTCTGTTTGTCTACACAAAAAGGCGGGAATTTGTAATATATCAACATATTTCGCTGCTAATTCTATCTCATTTACTGAGTGTATATCTGTAAGGACAGGAATATTATATTTTTTTCTTATTTTTTTTAAAATTGAGAGAGCTTCAATATCACCAATACCAGTAAAAGATTCTAATTTACTTCTATTTGCTTTTCTATAACTTCCTTTAAAAATAAATGGTATTTCTAATTTATCACAAATCATCAATATTTTTTCAGCAATCTGAAAAGATATTTCGTCAGATTCAATTACGCATGGTCCTGCTATAAGTAAAAAATTATTTTTATTCTGATATTTAAGATTATTGATTTTATTTATCATATTAAAAACGCGCTGTTAGTGAAAAATATAAAGAACTTGAGTTTTTATCCTTATTAAAGAATTCATTTAAATGGAAGGTTCCCACTTTAATGATTTCTTTGTTGTCACTAATCTCAAGTATTAGATTAGTTTTTTCAGAAATACCACTTTTTCTAAAACCAAGATTAACATTGATTAGTTCAATATTTAAATTTGAAATTACTTCTAAACTATTATCATACACAGATTCTTTAAATCCTCTATAGATTAAATCTGTATTAATACCACCTTCTACATATAAAGGTTGCCATATAGTATGTGTTGCTATCCAAATATTTTTAAGAATGTCATGATCTAGAATTTTATTGTAGCTAAATGTTATTTTTGAGGGTATAAAAGAACGGAAGTAATTATTCTGTTTAGAAAATGTGATGTCTAATATTGAGTCATTAAATGTAGTTACATTGTTAAAATCCTCAATTTTTATTCCAGAAAAACAAAAACTACTATCTGTATTATTAATTATGGAGTTTTTTTTCCATTTAATGAATCCTAAATCTCTCATGTGTACTCCAATTATATTATCTTCTTTATTTATATGTAATGAAAAATCTAAACTAACTCCATTTCCGTTATTTTTAAAAGGAGAAAAATTAGATGTATCGGTCATCATTGTTTTAATGTCATAATTAATATCTAAAGAAGTTCCCATTTCATGAGTATATAAATTCCCTTCATCTATATTTAATTGCATGTAATGATTTCCACTTAAGTATGCCAATGCGGCACCTATATTATAGTTGGTTTTATCTTTAATTATATTAAAATTGTATCCAAATTTATATTGCTGATATCTGTTAATTCTAATTGAAGTGTTTGAAAAATCAAGTGTATCCCCCTGATAATTAAAATTACCATACAAAATAAGTTTTAAAAAATCATCTGTAAAATTAGAGCTCAAATTATTAATATCTGAAATTTGTAAATAAAAATATCTATTATTTTTGTTTTGAAAAATATATCTGATTCCATTTATAAATTCAGAATTTAATTTATTATTTTTATAACCAGTATTTATCCAATTATCTTTCATTTCATCATCAATATACCCCCCGTTTAATAATGTGTTTAATAAATTAGTGTTCAGGTTATTAGACTCTAAAGATATATGTGAATTTAATTGAATAGTATTGTGTTTCATTCTATAACTATTAGATTTATCTTGACTATATAATGCCAAAGAACTAATTATAAAAATATACAATAGAATTTTTTTCATTATTCTCCAATTCGTTGTTTAAATCTTGCAGATAGATTGACTTTTACATTATAGTAACTATAAATGTCTATGTATTCTGTAATTGAACTTGTCGAAAATGAAGCGATAATTTTTATTTTATCAATATCAAAAAAATCAAAATTTGAAATTTTTATTGTATTTGTATTTGAAGATATTACGTAATTGTTATTATCTGTATTCGCTGAAATTATATTAGAATTTTTTAAAATTGTATCAATTATATTGTTGTAGTTATCTAAAGAAATAATATCTATTACAGCGTCAATTGGGAATCCATTTTCAATAGTAATGAAAAGTTCTTCTATTTCTCGATTATTATCAAATTCTAATTGAGTTGTTTTATTGAGAGTTATATTTTCAGAGATAAACGATAGTGGAATAGTCGCATTCATACTAGCGGTAATGGGCTTGTCTATATAAATAAAATCTTCTAAATTTTGAGGTCCATCTGGATTTAAAATTATAGTAGCTCCAATATTTGCTTGATTTGGAAAAATTTCAATCATATCAGAAGCTTCAATCTGAATTTCTGTGTAACTTGGAGAAATAATATCATTGCTAATCGTAGCTCTCTCAATTAAGTAAGGATAATTAATCACATTATTTCCGTCATCATCTAGATTTACATTAACTGCAGGTAAGTTGTCATTAGTATTGTCAGTATTTAATTCACTAAATTGTAAAATTGCATTTGCACCAACGTTATTATTAATCATAAGGTTCAATTTAACTTCATCAAACTCAACTCTTCCTGCAGATATATTGTTAAATATTGAAATCGGTTTTGGTTGAGAATTGATTACAAAAGTGTCTTGTCCAATATATCCCTTAGCATAATCAGGAACAATATTATATACATTGTAAAGATTAAAACTGTCAATTTGATCAATAGTTTCTAACTCTCCGGTTGAATCAAGATAAATATACATCTCTGAATAAATGGTATTTATGGTATCTCCTCCAACTCTTCCATCTTTTCCGGTTAAATTCATTTTATATCCACTGAAATCAAAAAATAAATTAGTCGGTTCAGTGTTGATATTTGGTGGTATTTTTACCAAAGTTTCAAAAGGTATATCATTTTTCGTTAGAGAGGGAATTTTATAAATAACGCTTACTGTATCAGGAAGACTGCTAGACGCAATAATAGAAACACTACCGTCTTTAATTCCTAGTTCAGTTAGTCTTGCACTACCAATATCAAATGACTGTTCAACAATCTCTTGATGTAATAATTGGTCGGGAAAGTAAGCTGTAGCTTCCATTATTTGAATATCAGTAATTGATATCTTTGTTACTAGAGCGTCTGAATAATTTATAGGGACAGTTCCGTTACTTGCTTCAATATTTAAATTGTCTAATAAACCTATCATGAGATTATCAAGTGTTTGGTTTGCTACACTTACGCTTTCAACAATGCTAGCTCCACTTTCAATCAATGGAATGTTGAAAGTTGCTATTAGATTTTCATTATTGGCGTTAAACAATAAAAGTGTCATATTTGAAATTGCTGTAGGAAAACCATTAGTGATTTCTAAATTTAACATGCCATTATACAATGTCATAGTTTGAAAATAATTACTTGCGTCAATTTCAATACTGTCATTTTGAATTATGCCTGGTAGAGCAGGAATTTCCCTCATACTTCCATCGGGATAGATTGCTGAACCAAGTGGTCCTAATTGATTAATTACACTACCAATGGTTGTATTATACTCAATTTCAACATCATCAAACTGAACAGAATCTATTCTAAACTTTTTCTTATCAGATGTAGAAAAAATATTTAATAAGCTGTCATATTCGCTTGTTAAAATATTATTTGTGTATACTAGTGAAACTAAATTTTCATCAGTATAATTTGTGTTAACTTGATTATTACCCATCTCAACAATATCATTAATATTAATTTCAGCATTTGCTATTGGAACAATCATATCAACATCCCATGTAGGATTTTCTAAATCATGTTTACATGAAAAAAAAACTGAGTAAATAATAATTATAGATAAAAATTTCTTCATAAAGCAAATATATTAATATTTATATTTTTTTAATCAAATAGAGATTTTTATGATATATCGGATGAAATTATTTACTGTAGATTATATGTATTGATGATAATTTAGATATCATATATTTCATTACAATTTATTTTCTAAGACTATTAACATAATTTTAAAAATATTAATCCCTTTTTATTCCAATTACAATTTATATTTTAGCTATAAAATTATGATACACAAATGAAAATTTCACTAAATTGGTTAAAACAATACCTAAGATTAGATTTAGATGCAAATAAAATTTCTGAATATCTTACAGATATAGGGCTAGAGGTTGAAGGAATACATGAATTTGAGGAAATAAAAGGTGGGTTAGAGGGAGTCATAGTTGGCGAGGTTATGACATGTATTAAACATCCAAATGCTGACAGATTAAAACTAACAACAGTTGATATTGGAGAAAAGGAATTTATACAAATAGTTTGCGGAGCTCCTAATGTTGATTTAGGACAGAAAGTTCTAGTAGCATCAGTTGGTACTATTTTACATAAAGGTAATGAATCTTTTAAAATAAAAAAAGGAAAAATCAGGGGGGAGATTTCAATGGGTATGATTTGTTCTGAGGACGAACTAAATCTTGGAAATGATAAAGAAGGAATAATGGTTCTGCCAAATGATTCGATAGTTGGAAAGCTCGCTTCTGATTATTTTCAGATTGAAAAAGATACGATTTATGAAATAGGACTCACACCAAATCGTTCTGATGCAATGTGTCATATTGGTGTTGCAAGAGATTTGAAAGCTGTTTTAAATCATAATGGATATAAGTTAGAAATGTGTTTACCTAAAATAGACAGTTTTATCCCTGAAAATAATAATTTGTCAATTTCTGTAAAAATAGAAGACCCTGATTTATGTCCTAGGTATTCTGGAGTTTGTATTTCAGAAATCTGTGTTAAAGAATCACCAAAATGGTTGCGAAATAGATTAAAATCAATTGGAGTGGTTCCAATAAATAATGTTGTAGACATAACAAATTATGTATTGCATGAAACTGGTCAACCGTTGCACGCTTTTGATTATAAAAAAATAAAGGGAAATCAAATAATCGTAAAAAAACAAAAAAATAGTACTAAATTTATTACACTTGACGAAATTGAAAGAGAGATTCACAATGAGGACTTGATGATTTGTAATGAGGAAGAGAGTATGTGTTTTGCAGGAGTATTTGGAGGTTTAGAATCAGGGGTGTCAAATACAACAAGTTCTATATTCTTAGAAAGTGCTTATTTCAATCCGATTAGTATCAGGAAAACTTCAAAGAGACATAATTTAAATACCGATGCTTCTTTTCGTTTTGAACGCGGATGTGATCCAAACAATACATTGTTTGCTTTGAAGAGAGCTGCTCTTTTAATAAAGGAAATAGCTGGAGGAAAGATCTCTTCAGAAATATTTGATTTTTATCCAAATAATATCTCAAGTCACACTATTGAATTGACATACAAAAATCTCGATACTTTGATTGGATTAAAAATAAAAAGAGACATGGTTAAATCAATTTTGAAAGATTTGGAAATTAAAATTGTATCTGAGACTGAATTTGGACTTTCCTTAGAAGTTCCTTGTTATAGAACAGATGTTACACGAGAAGTAGATATAATTGAAGAAATTCTTAGGATTTATGGATTTAATAATATTCCCATCTCAGATAAGTTAAATACGTCAATTCAATATTCTAGCGATATAAATCATGAGAATATTAGAAATATTGTTTCAGATTTGCTTAGTAACAATGGATACTCAGAAATTATGAATAACTCTCTAACTCAATTGGATTACTCATCTTTAATAAAAGATTTAAGTTTTTCTGAAAATGTAACTCTTATAAATCCTTTAAGTCAAGAACTAAATACTTTGAGACAATCTTTAATTTTTTCTGGATTAGAAAATATATCTTACAATATTAACAGAAAAAACAAGGATATCAAAATTTATGAATTTGGGAAGAGTTATCATCATATTAATGATGATAATGTTGAAAAACTACATTTAATGTTGCTTTTAACAGGAAACCACACTTCTCAAAGTTGGGATAGCTCAAATAAAAAAGTAAACTTTTTTAATTTAAAAAAATCAGTAGAACATATTTTATTTCGTTTAGGAATATATGATTTAAAATCTCAAGTAAAATCTGTCTCTGGTATATCTGAGGGCATTATCTATAAACATAAAAATGATCAAATTGTTTGTTTTGGCAAAGTTGAAAAACGATTGCTAAATAATTTTGATATAAAACAAGAGGTTTTTTATGCTGATTTCAACTGGGATAAAGTTTTAAAAATATTAAAAAATACAAAATTTAAATATTCTGAAATTTCAAAGTTCCCAACTGTTAAAAGAGATCTTTCATTATTAATTGATAAAAATATACAATTTAAGGATCTATTGCAAATAGCATTAGACACAGAAAAAAATATTTTAGCATCAGTAAATTTATTTGATGTTTACGAAGGTGATAATTTACCCTCGGGTAAAAAGAGTTATGCATTGAGTTTCATTTTAGAAGATAAAACAAAAACCCTTTCTGAAAAATATATTGACAGGGTAATGAATAAATTAATTCGAGCTTACGAAACTAAAATAGGAGCTGAAGTTAGAACTAAATAATAAGTGTTTAAAAATTATATCAGTTATTGCTCTGAATCACCACCTTCCATTAGGTCATTATTTTTAATTTTAGAACTTACTCTTTTGTTTTTTAAATTTAGTTTACCAAAAGTATAGCTGAAACTAACTCCAATAGATCTCATTGCGATTATTCTTTCGCTGTTCTGTTCAAAATTTTCTCCACTAATATCAGTTCTCATAATTTTCTCACCATTTTTTAGAAAAGGCTCAACTATCCTTAACCCTAAGGATCCTCTTTTATTTTTAAAATCTTTTTTAATTCCAAAACTCATCATTGACCAACTATCTGAGTATCCTTGGATAGTTTGTTTAGGAGAAGAATACCAACCCCAGGTTTCAAATTTATAATTATTTCCTAAGTTGATTGTTCCTCCAAAATTATAGTTATATAGATATGTTTTAAGATTTCCAAATCTTATGTCATTTGAGGAATATTGAAAAATATTAAATCCACCTCTTAAATTAATTGATTTTAATGTAATAGATCCATAATAGTTGAAACCTATTTTTTGATTTTCACCAATGTTTTCAAAAGTTGTTTCTGATATTCCTTCTCTAATGCTAACTATAGATTCAATAATATTTTTTGTATTTTTTAAATAAAAGTAATAACTTGATTGGAAAAATCTGCTAAATGAATTATATCCTAACTCTACTTGCTTTGAAACAGCTGGAAGTAAGTCAGGGTTACCTATTGTTATATTTTTATTATCAGTTCTTCCTATATTTGGATTTATGTAATAATTACTTGGTCTTCTAATACGATTATTATAAGAAAGCTTTAAAGATTTTGTCATTGAAAACTTTTTACTCAAAACTATATTAGGAAGAAAATTTAAATATGGATTATTATTAAAGTCTTTTGATGAGGATTGTTCCCATGACCCGTTAATATCAGTTAATTCATATCTCCCTCCTAAGACTAATCCAAAATCTTTAGGAAGCGTAAACTGACTCGAGATATATGAACTTGCTACTCTTTGTCTATAATCAAATACATCATATTCTATAATATTTGAATTTTCTGAAGTATTATAATCAAAATTATTGTTTCTGTCAATATATTTTATACCAACTTCAAGCTTATTTTCATCGGTTACACTATTCTTTTTTGATGAATGTCCATATTTTTTAGATTTATTTCTATTTTTTTTGTCATTTGTTTGAACATTATTTTCTATAGTATTTTTGTTTCCAAATGGATGAACATAATCAATTTGAAATGTTTTTTCATTTGAAAATCCATCTGAAATATTTTTTATTAATTCATTTTTTTCAAATATACTAGTTCCTTCATCCTCATATTTATTATTTATTTGAAATGCTATTATTAATTCTCTGTCAGGTCTATTAATGAAATATTTTGTATAGTCAATCGTCCATTCAATATTATTATTCGTGGAGTTTGTATTTATAATAGATTGATATTGATCTGTATTTCCATTAACTATTTCTGTGATATTAGTTGTGTCATCGCTAAATTTATCTCTTCCACCAAATGAGAAGCTAGAGGTAATGTTATTAAAAGGGTTTATATCGTAAAACATATCAACCCCGGTTCTGTATCCAGTCCATCTGCTAAAAGTTTCTCCGTTTCTCATTAAAGTGTTTTCATTTATTCTATTATCTAAGCTGTCTAACTGCCAATCAAACCTTTCATAATTAGATCTTCCAACTCTAGGGAAGTACATCCCAAATAGTCCTCCCTTAGCTGAAATTCCAAAATTATTTTTTCCAACAGTAAGATTTAGACTATTTCTACTAACCCTACTCCCCATAGAGCCAGAGAATGTACCTTTGTATCCGTCAATAATTTTTTTCTTGGTTATTATGTTCACTATTCCCGCATCACCCTCTCCATCGTATTTTGCACCAGGACTCGTAATTACTTCAACTGACTTTATTTGATCGGCAGGAATCATCTTTAAAGCTGATGAAATATCAGAAGTTAAAAAACTTGAAGCTTTTCCATTAACTAAAAACTTTATATTACTACTTCCTCTCAGATTTACATTGCCATCTAAATCTACAGATAGCAGAGGAGCTTTTCTTAAAACATCTGTAGCATCATCCGCACTTTGATTAATATCATTCTCAGGATTGTATACTATTTTATCAATTTTATTTTCATAAACAGCTTTTTCTTCATTAATTTCAATTTCACTTATAGTATTACTCGATTTAGAAAGAAAAATATTATTAATTCTAACATTAAGATTTTTTTCTGTGATTTCAAATTCCGATTCATAAGTATTATATCCAACAAAACTGACTGCTAGGGTGTACTTTCCTCCGGGTATTTTATCAAAACTAAATTTCCCCTTGTTAGAAGTTACTGTCCCATCGATTGGTTTATTATTGTATTTATTAATTATAGATATGTTTGCGTAAGCGATAGATGTTTTGTTATCGGAATCTTGAACTTTTCCAGACAATGTTCCATATATTTTTTTTGTTTTTTGCCATGTAGCTCCTGATATAGCGTTTACTTCTAAATTGTTACTAAACGTTAATGTTGAGTTTAAAAAGAGAAATATTATAAATATATTTTTTTTCATTATTGATTGATTTTACAATTGTAACCAAATAGACATTTTTCTTTAATAATTTTATCAACTCCATATGGTACCATATCCTCCCATTCTCCTTCTTTATTTTCTTTTATCAGATTTAAAACTTTTCTAGAAAATATTTTTAAAACTTCTGTATTGCATTCCAAGTCTTCCACTCTTTTGTTGATGTATAAGTATTCATACAAATCTTTTACCCTTGGGTGTATAGGAATGTTACTTGAGTTTAAAAGTTCAGAATTTTCATTAGGTTTAAAGGGGTATAAATAAATTTTAACATCTCTTGTAAAAATAATTCCAAATGCTTGAAGAATTCCACCATTTAAATTTCTATAATACTTTTCTTCAAACATTTCAATTAAATTGTCAACTCCTAATATTATCCCCATCCTTTCAGAGGAAAATTGTGATAAATATTCAATTAATTTATAGTACTTTTTGAAGTTTGAGATCATTACTGTGAAACCTAAAGAACATAAAATATCAACTCTGTCAAGAAAGTCTTGTTCATCAACTTCACCCTCTGCCTTTAAGTTGCACAGCGTAATTTCAAATAACACCTGAATATTATCTGAATTTACTTTTGAATTTTCTTTAAATTTTTTTAAACCATTTTCATACATATCAATATTAACTTTAGTCACAGGTCTAAAGCTTCCTCGAATTGTAAGAATATTTTTTTTATATACAATTTCTGATGGTTGATGATTTACTCCATCAGGTGTAAAGATGACACTATCTGTCATGCCCTCTTTTACTAAAATAAGACTCATCAATCTATTATCAACATTTTTAAATGATGGACCATTAAATTTGATTGTATCAATTTCTATATTGTCACGATTTAAATTATCATATAAAGTTTTTAAAATTTCTCTAGGTTCATTGCAGTAGAAACAAGCAAATAATAAATTAGTACCTAATATTCCTATTGTTTCCTGTTGTAAAGAAGAGTCTTGATCATGTAAATTTACATGTAAAATTATATCATTATAATTTTCCTTGGGAGTTTTTTGAAATCTAACTCCAACCCATCCGTGACCTTTGTTAGTTTTTTCATAATTAATTGTAGTAACTGTATTAGCTAAAGCAAAATATCTTCTATCTGGGTTTTCATTTGGATTTAATCTGTCCTCTAATAATTTGTATTCATGATTAATCATATTCATCAACCTCGATTCGCATACATATCTTCCATCACTTTCTTTTCCATAAATCGCATCAGAGAAATTTCTGTCGTATGCTGACATTGTTTTTGCAATTGTACCTGAGGCAGAACCAGCTCTAAAGAATTGTCTAGCAACTTCTTGTCCAGCTCCAATTTCAACCATAGATCCATAGATACTATTGTCAAGGTTAATTTTTAGAGCTTTTTGTTTAGAGGATAGAATTAAATTTTCTTGCATATATTGATTATTTCTAGTAGCAAATTTATCAACTTATTTCATTTATAATGGTAATTAATGTATATTTTTACAAAATTGAATTTATACTTTATGAAAGTAACTATTCTTGGTAGTGGTACATCACAAGGAGTGCCAGTAATTGCGTGCGATTGTGATGTTTGTTTGTCTGAGGATTCCAAAGACAAAAGATTAAGAACCTCTGTAATGGTTGAGGTTGATAATAACACTATTGTAATTGATACCGGTCCAGACTTTAGAACTCAAATGTTAAATGAAAAAGTACAAAAGCTTGATGCTGTTTTATTTACTCATGAACATAAGGATCATGTTGCTGGACTTGACGATGTTCGAGCTTTTAATTATAAATGGAAAAAAGATATTGAGGTATACGCTACAACAAGAGTTAGTGATGCTTTAAAAAGAGAGTTTCATTATGTTTTTTCAGATGTTAGATATCCAGGAACACCAAGAGTTAATATGAATCTAATTAGTAATACTGATTTTTATATTGGTAAGACCAAAGTAAAACCAATAGAAGCTCTTCATCATAAGCTTCCAGTATTTGGGTATAAAATTAGAAATCTTGCTTATTTGACTGATGTAAGCTATATTTCACCATCTGAAAAAAAGAAATTATTTGGTTTAGATTTACTTATTATTGATGCATTGAGAAAGGAACAGCACCTTTCTCACTTTTCTTTGAATCAAGCTCTCGAATTAATACATGAAGTGAAACCTAAAAATTCTAGATTAATACATATGAGTCATTATATTGGAAAACATTCAGAACTAATGAAAGAGTTGCCTTTAAATGTTTTTCCGTCTTATGATGGTGAAGTTATATTTTTATAAATTTGTAAAAAAAATAAACATGAAAAAAATTTACTTAGTATTAGTTACTCTAATAATTTCAAATTTTTCTTACTCTCATGAAAATTGTCATAAATTTGAAAAAGACGAATTTGAAGTTAGATATATCAAAAATCCAATTCATTTAAATGAGGGTATTCAATACCAATTGAGAAACTCTGCGCAATGGCAAAGTTTTTTAAATGAAAATTCAAATTGGTTTGTATATTTTAATGAGTATAATAGACTGCCTCACAGAGCTTTTGGTGAGGGAATATATACTAATTCTATAGATGATTTTATCAATCAAAAATTGTCTATGTTCAATGTTTCAAACTGTGACGTTAAATTACAGTCTCAATCAAAAAATGATAAATACACTAATTTCATATATACACAATTGTTTAATGGTCTTGATGTGATAGATAGTAGACTTTATATAAAACAAACACACAACAATGAAGTTGTTGTTTTTGGTTTAGATCTTTTCAACAATATTAACATTAGCATAACTCCTTTGATTTCTGAGGAAGAAGCAATCAATTCGTCTGTTAGTAATTTACCACATAAAATTACAGAAAGTAATGTTAATGAAAATCTTAAAATATTACCAGTTCCTTCTAATGATAAATATGATTATCATCTAGTGTATATTGTATCAATTGAGACAACAAATTTAATTGGTCCTGCTAAATATATTTGTTATGTAGATGCTCATTCAGGAGAATTATTAATGAGAAATAATCAAGTTAAGTATGAATCTCCAATATCTAATGTTCACGTGGAAGGAGAGGTCTATACATCTAATCCATTTAATCCTGCTTCTACTGAAGATTTTGTCAATTTGAAGATTAGGCATAATAATGTAGATTATTACACTGATACAGCTGGAAATGCAATTTTATCATCATCTAATGGACAAGCTACCTATTATCTTGAAGGATTATATACCCAAGTAATGACAAATGGTTCAACTCCTAACTTTAATATCTCAGCTAGTGTACCAAGTGTTAGCTTTGATAATTCCAATTCTACAATATCAGAGCGAACAGCTTTTGTAGCTGTAAACAAAATTCACAAACATTTTAAAAATCTTTTTCCATCTTTCACAGGTCTTGATTTTCCTATGGAGACTAATGTAGATATTGCAACAGCTAATTGTAACGCTTTTTATAGTGGTGGTACAATTAATTTTTATGCTGAAGGAGGTGGTTGTCAATCAACTGCTAATATTCCTGATGTAGCATATCATGAATATGGACACGCGATAAATGATTATCGATATAACAATCAAGTGGGTATGTGGAACGGAGCTTTAAACGAAGGTACTGCTGATATATGGGCTTTGTCTTTAACGGAATATCCTGTATTAGGTGAGGGATGGTACACTAATGATCCAAACAGTAATGTTAGAGAGTATGATTCAACTTCTAAAGTTTATCCACAAGACCTTGTAGGAGAAGTTCATGCCGATGGTGAGATAATATGTGGTGCATTTTGGAAAACCTATGAAAATTTAGGCAGTATGTCCCAAGCATTAAATTTATTTGCAGATCTTTATGATAGTGGCCCAGATGGTCCAAATGGTACTGAAGGAATAATCTACACAGATGTATTATTAGAGTTTTTGTACTCAGACGATAACGATGGTAATATTTTCAATGGAACCCCTAATGATATAGCTATTGTTGATGCTTTCGCAAAACACGGAATTACGTTGTTGTCTAATGCAGTTTTATCACACAACCCAGTAGAGGAGGGGATACATCAAACATTGACTGACATAGACGCAAATATATCAATGACTTATCCCTGGGCACTTGAAAACGCATATTGTTTTTATAGAGTTAATGCTCAAAGTAACTGGGATAGTATACCTATGTCTTTAGTATCAGGAACTGATTACTCCGCGCAAATACCACAATATTCCAGTGGAAATATAGTTTCATATTATTTAACCTTAATTGACACTTATGGCCATATGTCAGGAATAACACCATTTTCTTCAAATTTACAAACTCACCCAAATATACCATACTTTATTTTGATTGGATATGAGTTAATGGAGGAACAAGACTTTGATTTTAATATTGGTTTTTGGGATGTAAGTGATCCATCAGATAATGCTACAACTGGTCTATGGGAAATAGGAGTTCCAGAGGGAACATTTTACGATGGAACTGTACCAGTGCAGCCTGGATCACAAAATACACCCCAAGGTGCCTATTGTGCTTTTACTGGAAATGATAATACAGGAGGAACGATTGGAGCTAATGATGTTGATGGAGGACATACCACTTTAACATCACCAGTATATGATTTAACAGATTATACAAATCCAACATTTACATATCATCGATGGTATACAAATTCACCACCTACTGGAGCAAATCCCTCAGCAGATTGGTGGCAAGTTCAAGTTTCTGATGACGGTATGAATTGGATTTATGTAGAGAATAACAAGACCTCAGATAACAGATGGAGAAAGTTTGCGTTTAGAGTTAAAGATTACGTTTCAGTTACGGATAATTTTCAAATTAGATTTATCGCCTCTGATAGTATAAGAACTGGATTATATTTGGATGGTGGTAGTTTAGTAGAAGCAGCTGTGGATGATGTATATTTATACGATCAATCTCAGGCTACTTCTTCAATAGAGATGGAACATGAAATTGAAATATTCCCTAATCCAACTTCTGGATTGGTAACAATTAATATTCCCCAAGAATCTACATTAAAAATATTTAATGTAATTGGAGATTTAATCGATCAAATCAATCTAAATAATGATGTTAATAATGTAGATATTAGTGAATTTTCTGATGGAATTTATTATTTTGAAATTTACAAGGACAAGTTAATTTTTACTAAAAAAATTATAAAAAATACTAAATGAAAAAAATAATATTAATTACTTTTTTATTACCGATATTTGTGACTTCACAAATAAATGTAAATCATACAAATCTTCCTGATATTGGTGATACTGTAATAACTATGTCAGATTATGGTAGTTACAACCATGGTAATAGTGGAGCTAATCAGTTTTGGGATTTTTCTAATGCATCTGGTTCTTTGGAAATGATGTTGGGATTTATAGATCCAGCTATCACACCATACCAATCAAGTTTTCCAAATGCTAATTTAAGTGTAAAAGTTGACTCCTCTATGTATTATTATCTAGAAACATCGGTAAGTGGTCTTAGAATTCTTGGTTATGTAGATTCTGGATACGCAGAGCAATTTAGTCAAGTAGTTTTACCAACTCCTCTGAACTATTTAGATACTGTTTTAGTGAATAATCTTTTCTTTCAATATGAAGATACTATAGGTCCTTTCCCGGCAATATTTGCTGGAATTCCAGGACCATATATCATTGATTCTTTAAGACAAACTTACGGAAGTATTGATACTTTTATAGTAGATGGTTGGGGACAAATTCAGATTCCTTTAGGGACTTATGATGCCTTAAGAGTAATTCAAACAAGATATAATTATGAAAATCTTTCTTTTAGAATAGTAGATACAATTAACGGTACATCACAATGGTTTGTTGATACTAGTTCCACAGGAATATATTGGGAGGGAAAAAGATGTTCCTGGAGGACAAATGATAGTTCAGTATCATGGAGTATAGCAGAAATTGAACTTGATTCTTTAGGAAATAGCTATGGAGATATTATTTATTATGCTGGAAATTCAATTAACAATATTGTTATATCACCTGCTATCGTAAATGTTGACAAGTTAGAAAATGTAAGTTGTTATGGATCTTCAGATGGTTTTATTATGTTAGATGTTATGGGAACAGCTTATCCATTTACATTTTCCTGGACGGGTCCAAATAACTTTATATCTAATTCAATGGATATATATAATCTTTCATCTGGAGTGTATGAAGTAACTGTTACTGATAATAATGGGAACATAACAATTGAAGATTTTGTAATTACTGAACCAAATCAACTAAATGCAAATATTATGCAGTCAGGTCTTAGTCTAACTGTATATGCGAATGGTGGGGTTCTTCCATATACCTATTCTTGGAACAATGGTGATACTACCCAAATGATTAATGTTAATAGTAATGGAAATTATTTATGTGCTGTATATGATAAGAATGGATGTGTTTACTCTGTAGATTTTGAGGTGACTAATATTCCTACAAACATCATGGAAGAAAATAAGGAAAATAAAATTATTAAAGTAATAAATGTATTAGGGCAGGAAACATTTGATAGAAAAAAGGAAGTTACTTTTTATATTTATGATAACGGAAAAGTAGAAAAGAAATTGATATTTGATTAAATTTATGAAGAGTTTTTTTAGATTGTTTTTAATTTGTTTGAGTAGTTTTATTATTTCAATTGATGAGTTACTCTTCTTCTGTCTTTGTAAAACAACACCAAATGAAAGCAAATAAGAATATTTTTGGTGATCCTTTAGTTACATGTGGAAAAAATCCTTTAACTGGCTATTTTAGAAACGGATGTTGTGATACTGATATCTCTGATTATGGATTACATACTGTTTGTGTTATAGTTACAAATGAATTTTTAGAATTTTCTAAAAGTGTAGGAAATGATTTGTCTACACCTATTCCTCATTATGGATTTGAAGGTCTAAAGGATGGTGATAGATGGTGTTTATGCGCTATAAGATGGAGGGAAGCGATGCAAAATAACGTAGCTCCCAAAGTAATTTTAGAAGCTACAAATGAAGATTCTCTTAAGGTCATTGATATAAATGATTTAATTAAATACTCTCATGTGTAAATTTTTCTGTAAAGGAAGTAAATTTTATAGCGTCATTAAGAATCTATGTCCAAAATGTCAATCAGGAAGATTTTGGAGGGAAAGCAACCCTTATAAAAATATTTTTAATAAAAATTTAGGTAATTGTGATTCTTGTAATCATTGTAACTTTAAATATGAAATTGAACCGGGATTTTGGTATGGAGCTATGTACGTGAGTTATGCTCTCGCTATTTTATTTTCTGTTTTAACTTATATGTTGATAGTTAAAATAAATAGTGATTTAGAAGTATTTAACCAATTTTTAATTATCTCTATCTCAATATTGTTGATATCACCCGCAAATTATTTTTACTCTAGAATAATTTGGATAAATTTTTTTGTTAATTATCAAAGTTAATTAATACTAGATATTAATTTTCATATGAATTCCTTTGATATTTTTTTATTTTTTATCCCCTCTGAATAATCGTAGAATCCCTCTCCAGTCTTTACACCAAGTTTACCCGCATTAACCATATTTAATAATAATGGACTGGGTGCATATTTTGGATTTTTAAATCCATCGTACATAACTTCTAAAATTGATAGACATACGTCTAGTCCAATGAAATCGGCTAAGTGTAAAGGCCCCATCGGGTGTGCCATCCCTAGCATCATTACTGTATCAATTTCATTCACACCTGCAACACCTTGAAAGAGAGTTTCTATAGACTCATTAATCATAGGCATTAAAATTCTATTCGCTACGAATCCAGGATAATCATTAACTTCTACGGGTATCTTTCCAAGATTTTTACTAGTATCCATAATTTTTTTTGTTGTCTCATCAGAAGTATCATATCCTCGAATTACCTCTACTAATTTCATTATAGGAACTGGATTCATAAAATGCATTCCGATTACTTTATCTGATCTATTTGTTACGGCAGCAATCTTTGTAATAGAAATAGATGAAGTATTTGTACCTAAAATTGTATTATTATCACATATTTCATCTAGTTGTTTAAATATTTTTAGTTTTAAATCTACATTTTCGGTTGCAGCTTCAACTACTAAGTCAGCTCCTTTTACTGCAGAACTTAATTCTGTATACACATTAATATTAGAAAGTGTGGAGTTCTTATCTTCTTCCGTTATTTTTTCCTTAGATAACATTCTATCTAAGTTTTTTGTTATAGTTGCAATTGCTTTATCTAATGCATCAGAAGAGATGTCTACTAACTTAACAGAGTATCCACTTTGTGCAAAGGTATGTGCAATTCCATTTCCCATTGTTCCCGCTCCAATTACTGTAATATTTTTCATGATAATTATTGTTTTAATATATTATTTTTAAGTTGTCAAATTTTATCCAAGCTTCTTTAGTTGTATCAGTTCTGAAAACATTTATATAAAACTTAATAGAATTATTTCCAAGAGCCTCACTAACGGTTTTGGTCATATTAATATAGATTTTATTCCAATCTTCCTCTTTTGGACTAATCCAAACTAAATCTCTATTTATTACACTTGTAGGGTTGTTTATATATGCGCCGATAAGTGCGGTATGATTTGATTGATAGTCTAACTCAAGATATACAGGAGAACCTTGTTGAGGTAGATTTACAAAGTTGTTTGTCGATGCTTCAAATTTTAAATAATTTCCATCAATTTTAGCATAGGCAAATTTGTTTCCGTTTTCTGTTATAATTTCAAAATCAATTTCTGAATTTAATGTTGTGTCAATATTGGTTCCAACTCCTTCAAAATTTTCGTGTTCAACATTACTGTTTTCTGTGTAAACAAAAGTTGGTTCTATGTTTACAATACTATCTTCTACCAAAAAAATATTATATTCAGAAGATTTATAGAAATGATATCTAACTCTAGTGGATGAGATTCCATTATCTTTGATTCCAGCAAAAAGTCTAATATTATTACTGTCCTTATGTAACAAAGGAATTGTAGCTGGAATTTCAAATGCTCCTAAGAATTGATCATTAACATAAACCCATACATCTGTAATTTTATGAGTATTAGATCCTTGATCTGATGAAGTCAATAAATTAGCATTTGACACATTTATATAAGATGGAATTTTCTGAGTATCTGGGTCTTTTTCGCAAGAAAATAAAAATAAAGATAAAAATAAAATGTAAAAGTTTACATTACTAATATTAACAAGTAAGTGTGTATTTTTAAATATTGATATACAATTATTCAATTGTTTTTTTTGTTTAATTTTAACAACGTTTCTGCGAAAATATAAATTAATTATATGTAAAACTATTAAAGTGAAAGATACTTTTAGACACAAGGGATTAAGAAAGATTTTAGTCGAAAAATTAATTGTTAAAGGAATTAGAAATAATAAAGTATTAGAAATGATTAATGAGATACCAAGACACCTATTCATGGATAATGCTTTTGTTCAGTTTGCATATCAAGATAAAGCCTTTCCAATTGGAAGTGGACAAACTATTTCTCAGCCTTACACTGTAGCTTTTCAAACACAATTATTAAATATAAATAGATATGAAAAAGTGCTTGAAGTAGGAACAGGTTCGGGATATCAATCGGCTGTTTTGATAGGCCTTGAAGCAGATTTGTATACAATTGAACGACAAAAGCAACTGTTTAAAAAAACAAAGGAATTTTTACCAAAATTAGGATATAATTGTAATTTTTTCTACGGGGATGGTTACATGGGATTAGAAAACTTTGCTCCTTTTGATAAAATAATTGTTACATGTGGAGCTAAAAATATTCCTAATGAACTAATTAAACAATTAAAAATTGGTGGTAAGATGGTAGTTCCTGTGGGTAATTCAGACGCTCAAGTAATGTGTCTAATTGAAAAACTATCTGACAATAAAAATAAAGTCACAGAACATGGTGAATTTTCTTTTGTTCCAATGTTAAATAATAAAAGTCATGATATTTAATAATATGGCTTTTTTTTCTGTTTAGTCAAGTGCATTAGTTATGATTTTACATCCTTTAATTATTTCATCAGATGAAATTGTTAGCGGAGGTGTAATTCTAAAACATGTTTTTGTAAATAAAAAATAAAAAAGAATTAATCCATTTTCTAATGATTTTTCTACAACTTTTTTAGTTAGAAGTTCGTTTCCGAGTTCTACTGATAAAATTAGTCCATTTCCCCTAATTTCCTTAATTTTTTTGTGTTGTAAATGCTTTCTAAAAAGTTTTTCTTTTTCATCAATTTTTTCAATTATATTACTAGATATTAGATGTTTTAGGCATGCTAGACTAGCTGCACAATTTACAGGATGACCTCCAAATGTAGTAATATGTCCTAATGTAGGTTCAAAGGTTAACGTATTCATGATACTCCACGAGCTAATAAATGCGCCAATAGGCATACCTGCTCCCATTCCTTTTGCTATGCACAAAATATCGGGATTTATATTGAATTTTTGAAAACCAAAAAGTGTTCCTAATCTTCCATAACATGTCTGTATTTCATCAAATATTAAAAGAGTTCCTGTCTTGTTACATTTTTCTCTAATTTTTTTTAGGAATTTTTTTTGAATAACAATAAAGCCAGTTCCACCCTGGACAATTTCTAAAACAACAGCTGCCGTTTTACTCGTAATTTTTTTTAGGGAATTTGTGTTGTTAAATTCAATTAATTTACAATCAGGTAGTAATGGCCGATAATTTTTTTTCTGTTTTTCATTTCCCATTATTGAAAGTGCTCCATGAGTAGATCCATGATATGAATTTTTACAAGAGATAATTTCACTTCTTTTAGTTACTCTTTTTGCAAGTTTGATAGCGCCCTCAATTGCTTCTGCTCCAGAGTTAACAAAATATGTTGTATTAAGTTCCTGAGGAAGATTTTCACTTAAGAGTTTGGCTAATTTATACTGAGGACTTTGAACGTATTCTCCATATACCATTACATGGCTATATTTATCAATTTGTTTTTTTACAGCGTTTGTAATTATAGAGTTTGAGTGTCCTAGAGTATTTGCTGATACACCTGCAACGAAATCAAGATATTTTTTACCATTAGTATCTGTGATGTAACTTCCTTTTGCTTGAGATATTTCTAAACAAGACGGATAGGGAAAGGTTTGCGCTTGATGTTTTTTAAAGATATCTTTTCCAGATGACATTATTTTCTATTAATCACCTTTTTTACGCTCGAAACAATATCAGACTTGGATAAACCATATTTTTCCATCAATTTCATTGGTGGTCCGCTTTCTCCGTAAGTGTCATTTACAGCTACCATTTCTAATGGGGATGGTTTTTCTCTACACAGTAACTGCGCGATACTATCTCCTAAACCCCCATTCATTTGGTGTTCTTCTGCTGTAACAACACATTTTGTTTTTTCTACGGATTTTAAAATTGTTTCATTGTCTAATGGTTTTATTGTATGAATGTTAATAAGTTCAACAGATATTCCTTCATCTCTAAGAATTCTTGAAGCTTCTATTGAGGGCCAAACTAAATGTCCCGTAGCAAATATACTAACGTCAGTCCCTTCTTCAAGTTTAATAGCCTTACCAATCTCAAATTTTTGATTTTCTTCTGTGAAATTTGGAACTTTTGGCCTACCAAATCTTAAGTATACCGGACCTTCATAATCAGCGATAGCGATTGTTGCAGCTTTCGTTTGATTATAATCACACGGATTTATTACTACCATATCAGGTAACATTTTCATTAATCCTATGTCTTCTAAGGTTTGATGAGTTGCTCCATCTTCACCAAGAGTTAGTCCAGCGTGAGATGCGCAAATTTTTACATTTTTACTGGAATATGATACAGATTGTCTTATTTGATCATAGACTCTACATGTGGAAAAGTTTGCAAATGTTCCTGTGAAAGGAATTTTTCCCCCAATTGTTAGTCCAGCAGCAATTCCAATCATATTTGCTTCTGCAATACCAACTTGAAAAAATCTATCAGGGTGATTTTTTGCGAAATCGTCCATTTTTAGAGATCCTGTCAAATCAGCGCATAAGGCGACAACATTTTCATTAGATTCTCCTAACTCTGATAATCCAGCTCCAAAACCTGATCTTGTATCTTTTAATTCCATATTTATAAAATTTAATAATCTCCTAAAGTTTCTTTATTTTGAACTAGTGCTTGATTAAGTTGCTCATCGTTTGGTGCAGACCCATGCCATTTGTGTGTACCCATCATAAAGTCTACTCCATTACCCATTTCGGTGTATAGTAGTATGACAATAGGTTTCCCTTTTTTAGTCTCTGATTTAGCAGCTTTTAAAACATTTATTATGGAATTCATATCGTTACCTCTTTCTTCTTCAAAAACCATCCATCCAAAAGATTCAAATTTTGATTTTAAATTTCCAATATCTAAGACATCATCTAACGGTCCATCAATCTGTTTTTTATTGTAATCAATTGTAGCAATAATATTATCTACATTGTTAGCAGAAGCATACATAATTGCTTCCCAGTTCTGTCCCTCTTGTAGTTCTCCATCTCCATGTAAAGTGTAGACAATTGCATTGTCATTATTTAATTTCTTAGAAAGACAGGTTCCTATAGCAACTGATAAACCTTGACCTAGACTTCCTGAAGCAACTCTAATTCCCTCCAATTTTTCGTGTGTTGCTGGATGTCCTTGAAGTCTACTATCTATTTTACGAAAGGTTGAAAGTTCAGAAATTGGGAAATATCCACTTCTGGCTAAAACTGAGTACCATACAGGAGAAATATGTCCATTTGACAAGAAAAATATATCTTCACCAATACCATCCATTGTAAAGTTTTTATTATGATTCATTATATCAAAATATAATGCTACAAGAAATTCAGCACAACCTAAACTTCCTCCTGGGTGACCAGAGTTATTTGCATGTACCATACGTAATATATCTCTTCTTACTTGAGTAGTTATTTCTTCTAATTTTGGAATATCAGTCATTATTCATTTATAATTTTGGACAAATATATATCAATAGATTTCATAAAATAAAGTTTAGTGTATTTATTGGAGACCATTTTATTAACGTATTGTTGATAATTCTTTTTCAGTGTTAATTTATAAGATTGGCTTTAATAATAATTATATTTGCTGAACAAATTAAAAAAAATATGGCACTGAAATGTGGTATTGTTGGTTTGCCTAATGTAGGTAAATCTACTCTCTTTAACTGTCTTTCGAAAGCAAAGGCCCAATCAGCTAATTATCCGTTTTGCACAATAGAACCGAATGTAGGTGTTATTACTGTACCTGATAGTAGGTTAATTAGATTAGCAGAATTAGTTAAACCTGAAAAAGTTCAACCAACAACAGTTGAAATTGTAGACATAGCTGGTCTTGTTAAAGGAGCAAGTAAAGGTGAGGGTTTAGGAAATAAATTTTTAGCGAATATTCGTGAAACTAACGCTATAATACATGTGCTTAGATGTTTTGATGATGATAATATTGTACACGTAGATGGAAGTGTTGATCCAGTAAGAGATAAAGAAACTATCGATTTTGAGTTACAGATTAAGGATTTAGAAACGATTGAAAAGAAAAAATTAAAATATGAAAAAATTGCAAAATCTGGTAATAAAGACGCTCAAAAAATAGTCTCAAGTTTAGATAAATATATTTCTCATTTAGAAGATGGTAATTCTGCACGAAGTTTGGTTGCTAGTGAAAGTGATTTTGAAGCAATTGAAGATTTACATTTGTTAACATCAAAACCAATACTCTATGTATGTAATGTAGATGAAAACACATTAAATTCAAGTAATCATCATGTAGAAGCTGTTAGAAATGCGACAAAAAATGAGGACTCTGAAATATTACTTATAGCAACTGCTATTGAGTCTGAAATAGCTGAACTTGAAAATGTTGAAGAACAACAAATGTTTTTAAAAGAAATGGGATTAGAAAAACCAGGAATACATCATTTAATTAAAGCTACTTATAGCTTGTTAAATTTGCAAACTTTTTTCACAGCTGGTAAGAAGGAAGTTAAAGCCTGGACAATCCAAAAAGGTATGAAAGCACCACAAGCTGCTGGTGTAATACACACTGATTTTGAAAAGGGATTTATTAGAGCTGAAGTTATTTCCTATTCAGATTTTAATAGTTTAGGATCTGAACTCGCCTGTAAGGAATCTGGTAAAATTAAGATTCAAGGTAAAGATTATATTGTGCAGGATGGTGATGTAGTACATTTCTTATTTAACGTATAGTTTCATCTGATTTTATTGGTTGAAAAAGTGTTAATAACACGAAATCGAAACCTTTTAAATATTTTCAAATAAAAATAGGAGTGTATTATATTTGCACTCTAGTTTTTCTGTATCAAATAATAATTTTATAAATGGCACAAAATGAATATAATGAAGACAGTATTCGGTCTTTAGATTGGAAAGAACATATTCGTCTACGTCCCGGTATGTATATTGGTAAAATGGGGAACGGTTCATCTCCAGATGATGGTATTTATATTCTGATTAAAGAAGTTATTGATAACTCTATAGATGAGTTTGTAATGGGTAATGGAAAAACAATTAAAGTATCTGTTAAAAATAATAGAGTTTCGGTCAGAGATTATGGCAGAGGAATACCTTTAGGTAAAGTTATAGATTGTGTTTCTAAAATAAACACTGGAGCTAAATATGATTCAAAAGTTTTTAAAAAATCTGTAGGACTCAATGGAGTTGGAACAAAAGCAGCTAATGCTCTTTCATCTTATTTTTCTATTCGATCGATTAGGGATGGTAATAGTAAGTTTGTAGAGTTTGAAAAGGGAAGTGTTGTAAATGATGAAAATATACAAGAAAATACATCTAGAAAGGGTACTAAAGTAAGTTTTGTCCCTGATGAAGAGTTGTTTGGGAAATATCGGTTTTTAAATGAGTACATTGAAAAAATGATTTGGAATTATTGTTTCCTAAATCCAGGATTAACAATAATTTACAATGGTGAAAAATTTCACTCTGAAAACGGATTATATGATTTGTTAGCACAGAATACAGAGGCGGAGATGTTATATCCTATAATTCACCTTAGAGGTAAAGATATAGAAGTAGCAATTACACATTGTAAAAATCAGTACTCTGAGCAGTACTACTCTTTTGTAAATGGACAACACACAGTACAAGGAGGAACTCATCAGCTTGCATTTAGAGAGGCTTTGGTCAAAACGATCAGAGAATATTTTGGAAAAAATTACGACGCCGCTGATATAAGACAAGCGATAAATGCTGCAATTAGTATTAAAATAATTGAACCAGTATTTGAATCACAGACGAAAACTAAGTTAGGTTCAACAGAAATGGAACCAGATGGAGTTACAGTAAGGTCATATGTTAATGATTTTTTAAAGAAAGAGTTAGATAATTATCTACATAGAAATACCAACATATCAGAAATCATTGAAAAGAAAATAAAACAGGCAGAACACGAGAGAAAAGCAATGGCAGGAGTAAAAAAACTCGCAAAAGAGCGTGCTAAAAAGGCTAATCTCCATAACAAGAAACTTAGAGACTGTAGAATCCATTACAATGATTTGAAAAACGACGACAGATATGAAACAACTATTTTTATTACTGAGGGTGATTCCGCATCAGGTTCTATTACCAAAACCAGAGATATAAAAACTCAAGCTGTTTTTTCGTTAAGAGGAAAGCCCTTAAATTCTTTCGGTCTTTCTAAGAAAGTAGTTTATGAAAATGAAGAGTTTAATTTATTACAAGCTGCTTTGAATATTGAACAGGGAATAGATGAACTTAGATATAATAAGATTGTAATAGCTACAGACGCTGATGTTGACGGAATGCATATACGTTTGCTTTTAATCACATTTTTCTTGCAATTCTTTCCTGAACTTGTTAAAGAAGGTCACGTTTATGTTCTAGAAACACCTTTGTTTAGAGTAAGAAATAAAAAAGCAACTTATTATTGTTATTCTGAAGAGGAAAAACAAGATGCAATTGAAAAAATTGGTAGAAATCTAGAGATTACAAGATTTAAAGGTTTAGGTGAAATTTCACCTAATGAATTTAAACACTTTATTGGTAAAGACATTAGACTAGAGCCAGTGATTTTAGGCAAAGATTCTAAAATACAACAATTATTAAGTTTTTTTATGGGTAAAAATACACCAGACAGGCAAAAATTTATTATTGATAACTTAAGATTTGAAGAAGAAATAATATCATAAAATGAGGAAAACTTTAAATAATAATAACAAATCACAAATACTTAGACTTATACTTATACTATATTTACTAGTTTTTATAATAATTCCTTTTCTTATAGTTCAATTCCTAAATTCTTCTTTTTTATATGATTTTTATAGTAATAATTATATTTATTTTATGATTGTTACTTTTATACTTTTATATTTTTATTGTACAGGAATTTACAGATATAAAATAAAATTTGAAGATTCGTCATTTTTAGTTAACTCAAGAAATATTATAGATTTAATTGGTGGCAAATTAACACAAATTGAACTTTCTAATGAGATGTTAAGAGGTTTTGTATTTACAAAAAGAAAGTTTTTTTTCACAGATATTTTAATACTTAAAATTATATCTTTAAGCGGAAAAAAATCAGCAGTTAGAATACCAATCACATTTTTAAGAAATAAAAATAAAGAAAAAATAACTTCTTTACTTGAAAATATTGTTAGTAAAAACCAATGAATAGAAAACAAGACATAGACTCCGATAATCAATCTCAAAAACAAGAGAATATTATACATATTTCAGGTATGTACGAGAATTGGTTTTTAGATTACGCATCTTATGTTATTTTAGAGCGTTCTGTCCCATATATTCAGGATGGATTGAAACCTGTTCAAAGAAGGATTTTACACTCGTTAAAACAGTTAGATGATGGAAGATATCATAAGGTCGCTAATGTAATAGGTCACACCATGAAGTATCACCCCCATGGAGATGCATCAATTGGAGATGCTATGGTTCAAATAGGTAACAAGAATTTACTTTTAGATATGCAAGGAAATTGGGGTAATGTCGCTACTGGTGATAAAGCCGCCGCTCCTAGATATATTGAGGTTAGATTAACAAAATTTGCATTAGAAGTTGTTTTTAATAATAAAATTACAAATTGGATTTCCTCATATGATGGAAGAGGTAAGGAGCCTGTAACATTACCAATAAAGTTTCCATTGTTACTTGCTCATGGAGTTGAGGGAATTGCTGTTGGATTATCTACGAAAATAATGCCTCATAATTTTAATGAACTTATTGATGCTTCTATTAAAGTTTTAAAAGGCATTAAACCTAGGATATATCCTGATTTTCAAACTGGAGGTTTAGCAGACTTTTCTGATTACAACGACGGTAAAAGAGGAGGTAAAATTAGAGTTAGAGCTAGAATTTCTCAAATTGATAAAAACACTCTACATATTAATGAAATTCCTTTTTCAACTACAACTACCAGTCTAATTAATTCAATACTTAAAGCTAATGACAAGGGCAAAATAAAAATAAAGAAGATTGAAGATAATACCTCTGAAAATGTTGAAATAGCTATTACATTACCCTCTGGTATTTCTCCTGACAAAACGATTGATGCTTTGTATAGTTTTACTGATTGTGAACTTTCAATTTCTCCGTTAGGTTGTGTTATCAGTGATGATAAACCTAAATTTTTAGGTGTTTCGGAAATTCTTAAGAATTCAACAGATCATACACTAATCCTTCTAAAAAGAGAATTAGAAGTCAATTTAGATGAGTTACAGGAAAAGTGGCATTTTGCATCATTAGAGAGAATATTTATTGAAAATAGAATTTATCATGATATTGAAGAGTTAGAAGAGTGGGATTTGGTAATTTCTACTATCCATAAAGGTTTAACACCATACATATCAAATTTGGTCAGAAATGTCACCGATGAAGATGTTATTAAATTAACTGAAATCAAAATTAAACGAATTACAAAGTTTGATTTAAATAAAGCTGAGAATGATATTTTAAAATTAGAAACAAGTATTAGAGAAATTAAACACAACTTACAGAATCTTGTTGAATATGCTATAAGCTATTTTAAAGATCTAAAGATTAAATATGGTAAAGGAAGAGAAAGAAAAACAGAGATTAAGACTTTTGAAAATATAGTTGCAAGTAAAGTAGTAGTTGCAAATAAAAAACTTTATTTTAATAGAGAAGAAGGATTTATTGGTACAAGTTTAAGAAAAGATAAATATGTTTCTGATTGCTCAGATATTGATGACATCAT
>Ga0160423_10000187_pt1 | contig 46718 bp, 31 predicted proteins | sample CRUFie14St8metaG_FD_108191 | JGI IMG/M metagenome (GOLD analysis project Ga0160423, IMG submission 108191) | Marine microbial communities from the Costa Rica Dome - CRUD Field 142mm St8 metaG | ecosystem: Environmental > Aquatic > Marine > Oceanic > Photic zone | place: Costa Rica: the Eastern...
GCCACTTCCAATCAGTGAGAAAACAGGCCATGAATCCGGCTTCAAGCAGCAGTATATCCCACTGAAAACTCATGAAGATTCCTCCGGTATTTAGCAGGGAAAGGTAGATAATCCAGAGGCCAATCAAGGAAGGGCCGGCAAAGCGTCCGATCACGACGAGAACGGCCAGAATGGTTCCGATCCCGCAGGCGATGTGTAACGACAAGTTGGAGGCGCCGACCCACCAGAATATGTTGGGAACAGCTAAGAATGAGCTTCTTCCCACCTCAGAGAGTTGCGCATCTGCCAGTTCGAGAAATTTGCCTGAAGGGGCGAGACCGTTCTCTCCCACCAGTATGATGGCCTGAGACCACCAGGAGGCGATAGCGATGAGGTAGATTAGCCCCATTGCCCGAATAAATAGGGACCTCCCGATACGGTGCTGATCGGTGTCAAAGCTAAGTAGAATCTTGAGAGTGAGCAGTTTCACCATGGAAGATTAAAAGAGTCTTATAGCGGGAGTCAGACTTTGCCGAAACCTCAAAAGTAGTTTAAACTCTGGAAAGAGGAGTGATGTCGCTCTTCCTCAGCCTATGTCCGCAAGTTATGACTGGCATCCCTCGGCAAACAGCAAGTCGGTGTTCAAGGTAGAAAACCGAAATGTTGGTTGGTGGGCTCTACTGGCGATTTTCATTTCGGTGATCGTGCACATCGTCCTCTACATTGCCCTGGGACACATCCAGCGTAAGGAAAGAGTAGCTGGGAATGAAGAGATCGTTTTTCGCTTAAAGAAAGAGCAACTAATGATCGATCAGGATAAGCTCAGCGAACTTCTTAATGAAACGTTTATTCCCGAAGATAAACCGATCAAACCGGAGAAGTTGAGTCATCTCGATATGGTTGACAGCTCCCTCGATGAGTTTGACTTGATGGAGAAAATGAAAGATGACCCCATTCGCCTTTCTCCCGTTGAGACCCCTCAGATGGTTTCAAATGAACCTCCGAAAATACCTAAGAAGCCGGGAGAAGTGATAAGCATGGCAGCTAGCATTGACATCTCTTCCTCTGAGTTGTTGTCGAAGGATCTTGCTGAAATGCGAAACAAGCTAATTGATTCCTCCGCGACGGTGTCTAACAACCAACCCATTATTGAACTGAAATCGACTGATGATCTTTCCAATACGGTGGACACCGATGCTTTTTTTCAGAGTGCGGCTGCGCAGGCGTTCGGCAATGATGCTAACATCCTGATCGAGGGATATTCCAGTCTCAATGATCTGGTTTCCCGAACTGGAGGCCTTCCTCCTGGGGAGGAAAAAATCGCTTTGCCGACTGACATACTCTTTGAATATAATGAATCTGAACTGAGGGAATCTGCCCGTCTCAGCATGATGAAACTGGCGTTTGTTGTGCAGACAAATCCGAATTCGATCTTCCTTATTGAGGGTCACACAGACAGCTTTGGCGGTGAAGAATTTAACCGTAGCCTCAGCTTGGAGCGAGCCAAGGCTGTGCGTAATTGGCTAGTGGGTAAACTTCGAATCAGTGATGCCAATATTCAAGTAGTTGGCATGGGCAAGGGGCGCCCAATCGTTCCAATTGATGGAGATAAAGATGCCCAGGCTCTGAACCGCCGTGTCGAAATTGTGGTTCGGTCTCAATAAAATCGAGCTAAAGTTTTCTTTGGCTTGTTATTAGTTGATTTCTTCTTCACTTGCGGAATGGATGTGAATGATCAGGCCTCGCCAGTCCGAATTAACTTCGAGTCCGTATTGACATTTTGGTATGAGTAAAACTTCTCAAGTGAAAGATCTTACCCTGCTGGGTAACAGTACAAACCAACTTCCCGGATCTCCGGAGGAGGCGACTCTTGAGGTGTTCCCTAATCGAAACGCTGAACGAAATTACTGGATCGAGCTCGATTATCCCGAATTCAGTTCACTTTGCCCGGTGACAGGTCAGCCGGATACAGCACATCTCAAAATCCGTTATATCCCCGGAGAAAAGTGTATCGAAACCAAGTCGCTCAAATACTACCTCGCTTCTTTTCGTAACTCGCCCTCATTTAACGAAGATATCGTAAATCGTATTCTGGACGATCTTTCGGGAGCGTGTGCCCCCCGAAGTATGATCGTGAAGGGTCAATTCTCACCTCGCGGTGGAATTCAATTGACCGCGACAGCGGCTTTTCCAGATCAGGGGACAGATGAGCTGTGATGAAGGTTATGGTGTTGGTCAGTGGCGGGATGGATTCCGTGACCGCGCTTCACTTGGCAGTTCGTGACCATGAAGTGATGGCTGGGATAAGCTTTGATTACGGATCAAAGCACAACGATAAAGAAATCCCGATGGCGGCATGGCACTGTCGACAGTTAAAGATACCGCATCAAATTGTGCCGCTGAATTTCATGGACGATCTCTTTGAGAGTGACCTCCTCAAAAGCGGTGGTGAGATTCCGGAGGGTCACTACGAAGCTGAGAACATGAAACGAACCGTCGTGCCCTTTCGCAACGGTATCATGATGGCGATTGCAGCCGGTTATGCCGAAAGCATCGGGTCGGGAGGGCTGGTCATCGCGGCACACTCCGGAGACCATACGATTTATCCTGATTGTCGTGAAGAGTTTATGCAGCCAATGGCAGCAGCGATAAGGGCAGGCACGTATGCGGATGTCGAAGTTTTGCGTCCCTTTATTCATCAGCGCAAGGAAGACATTGTTTCTGTTGGGGTGGATCTGGGTGTCGACTTTAGCCGGACTTGGTCCTGCTATAAAGGTGGAGAGCGGCACTGCGGAAATTGCGGCACCTGCGTTGAGCGTAAGGAAGCGTTCGAGATCGCCGGGGTAAAAGATCCTACGATTTACGAGTAAGCAACTCGCAGATGATTTTGGTAGGTAGGAGAGGTTTCTCTGCAAATTATCGGTTGGAAATCCAATAATTCTTATGGCCATGTCACTGCTTGGCGTACGAAATTTAGGAGGTGAGGTTGCTTTGGTAGGCACTTACTCTTCTCAGCTTCTTCGGCGGGAGCGGCTGAAGTGTGGGATCATGAGGTCCGCAATTTGCTTGCTTACATCGAAGGAAACTCATTACAAACAGATCATGAGCGATCCCGATTTCGAAAAATCAAAGGAAGATAAGTTTCCTGGAGGTGACGCAGTTTCAAATAAGGACGAAACGGAAGTTATCTCAGAGAATGAGGAAGAGGCTTGCTCTGCGCCAAACCCAGACCAAGAGGAAGCAGCCCAAAATGCAGCCGCTGACGCTCATCTCAGAGCTGGTTCATCAAATGTTCTGGGGCGGGGGAAACTCTCGGCCCGTGACGAAAAAATCATAGGGATGCTGGTTCACCTCCTCGGCGGGGTTACCTATATCCTCGGGCCACTGGTGATCTGGCTTATCAAAAAAGACGAAAGCCCATTTGTGAAGGATCAAGGTCGCGAAGCAATGAATTTTCAGATTACGATGATTATTGGTTTTGCTATTGCAACTGCTACAGCTTTTTTTCCCTTTGTGGGAAGTTGTCTGTCCCCCCTTCTCTGGTTGTCGGTTGGTGTTGCTAACCTGATTTTTGCGATTCTTGGTGGACTTGAGGCCAACAAGGGTATCATCTATCGCTATCCGTTTGCGCTGCGCCTGATCAAAGAATAGGAGCAGTGCGAGGGCTTTTCAGCCGGGTATCCTTATGAAGGTTATTTGTGCCTGACGGCCTTTTAATTCTGCACCCACAATCTCCCTTTACTAATGTTCGTCAAGGAGGGCCTTCTGGCCCTAAACCCGCCTCAACGCGCTGCCGCTGAACAAGTTTATGGCGCTGTTTTGATTCTCGCAGGGGCGGGAACTGGCAAAACGCGGGTCGTGACGACACGGGTTGCCCATATGCTCTACAACGAAATTCCCGGCAGTCAGATCCTGGCAGTGACATTTACCAACAAGGCGGCCAACGAGATGCGTGAGCGGGTCAGCGATATGGTCGAAGGAGATATGGCCGAAGATGTTACGGTTTGCACGTTTCACAGTCTTTGTGTTCGCATTCTTCGCAGTTGCATCGAGAGACTTGGTTATAAGAAGTCTTTTTCAATCTACACCCAGAGCGACCAGATTGGGCTGCTTAAGCGCATCATCGTCCGGAAAATTGGTAAGGACGAAAGTATGGATGCCAAGTTAGCGAACATGCTGATAAGCCAAGCGAAAAACATGGGGCGACCCATCAGCGAGAGTGATGATTCACTGATTAGTGAAATTTACCGTACCTATCAGGCGGAGTTAAAACAGCTCAACGCGGTGGACTTTGATGATCTTCTTATTCTTGCGGTTAAGGGTCTGAAAGAGAACCCGGATATCCAGCATGAGTGGCAGCGCAGATTTCGTTTCATTACAGTGGATGAGTTTCAAGATACCAATCACCTGCAAATGGAGTTGCTACGTCTCCTCGTTGGCCCTGATCAGAACATCTGCGTGGTAGGTGATGATGACCAGAGTATCTACGGTTGGCGTGGGGCGGAGATTTCTAACATCCTTGACTTTGAGCGTTTTTTTAAAAACCCGAAGATCATTAAACTGGAGGAGAATTATCGATCGACTAATCGTATTCTGAGATTGGCGAACGGCGTGATTCGCCACAACATGGGCCGGCGTGAAAAAACGCTCTGGAGTAGCCTCGGTGATGGAGAGAAAATCAGGCTCGTAGCGATGCCTGATGCTGAAACGGAGGCTGAGTGGGTCATTAGCGAAATCCTGGAGTGCCATCGTATTAATGGGCGCCGATACGAAGATATTGCGATCTTGTTTCGTATGAATTCTCAATCGAGGCTCATGGAGGAGACTTTGCGGGAGGCAGAGATACCCTACAAGCTGATTGGGGGGCAGTCTTTCTTTGAACGGCGAGAGATTAAGGACGTTCTAGCCTACCTCTACCTCTTCCTTAACCATGAGGATGATGTCAGTTTACTTCGGGTGATTGCGACACCACCCCGGGGAATCGGGCAGGGGACGATTGCCCTCGCCACGCAATTCAGCATCGATCACAAAGTGAGCGTTTGGGAGACGATTAACGATGGGCGGTTCCTTGCGGCCTTGACTTCACGGGCACAAAAGGCAATCGAGAATTTTACTGATTTTATCAATAAGTATGCGGATGTCGCGAACACGGATTCGGCAAACTATGCGTCGATGACTCAGGAGCTTCTCAAAGAAATCGATTACGACGAGTTCCTGAAGAAGAACTGCAAGTCACCCGAGGAAGTCGACAATCGCCGACGGAACGTGGCTGAACTGATTGAGAGTATGCATTCTCACGTCGCTAAGTCGAAGCGCGGCCTGCGTGGTTTTCTTGACAGCGTGGCGCTGGATCAGGACAAGGAGGATGACGATGACGGTGGGCAGGGTATTTCTTTAATCACAATGCATGCCTCCAAGGGGTTGGAGTTCCCGGTGTGTTTTATGATAGGTGTGGAGGACGGAATTATGCCGCATTCACGTTCCGTCGATGAAGGAAACCGCGACGAAGAGCGACGTCTCTTTTACGTGGCTATTACCCGTGCAAAACAAGATCTCACGATCACGTGGTGTCACAGTCGGCGTCGCTACGGGGACAAGTTGCCCTGTCAGCCGAGCTCCTTCTTCAGGGAGTTGGATAAAGAGGAGTTGATCGAGACCGATCATAAAACCCTTGAGGCAGTTCCGGCAAAGGACGATTTTGCCTCAGATTATTTTGAGCAGATGAAAGAAATGCTTTCGTCGTAGGGATTTGCATTTTGTGGATCTCTGTTCGAATTTTATTCGTGCCTGAGGTGAATTACAAACAGGGAAACGAAACGTTGATCAAGGTGCTCGATGGAGCATCAGATAAGCTGCGTTCATTACTCCAGAAGCAGGGTAGGCTGGACCATGGCGCTCTCCGTGTGGCTGTGATCGGTGGCGGCTGCTCTGGGCTTCAATACAAGATGGATCTCGTCGACGGTCCCGCTAACCGGGATATCATGGTGGAATCCAATGAGGTTCGTGTCGTGATTGATCCGAAGAGTGCCCTCTTTGTTACGGGATCGGAGCTAGACTTCAGCAACGACCTTCAGCAGGGCGGATTCAAAGTCACCAATCCTAACGCCGTTGTCACTTGTTCCTGCGGTGAGAGTTTTGCAGCGTAGCCGCCCAAACTTCCTCTGTTTAGGCTATAACTCCATGCCACAGCGCTTCAGAATCAATGTGGTCAGCAAGAATAGTCCCATCGTGATGAAGCAGCAGAGCCCTAGATTTGCCCAAAAGGGTATCCCTTTCTTAATGAGCCAGGGGAAAATGAGAAACATAGGGAGGCTGGGAAGGACAAACCAGAACACTCCGATTGAGTGGGAGGCCAGTTTTGCCGCCTGTTCTTCAGGAGCATCACGCAGGCCGAACCAGATCCAGATGAACGTGATAATCGTCACGAGAGGGATAGCAGCAATCATGCTGCCAAGCAGCGGGCGGCTCCTTGTAATGACAAGCTCATTTACGAGATAAATCAGCCCGGCAGATAGGAGCAGCTTTACAACGACCAACATGACAATATTATGGCTTTTTGTCGGCGATTTGTCAGGGTTTATTCAAATTGAATCGGCTCAGGAGGAGGCAGTGCAACTCGATTTTCCGGGATTTCTTCTTCTGGCGTGGCAATGATAGCAGGGCGAGCTACAGGAATGCCATTGCTGTCGACAGGGGTCGCGCGAATCGCATTATTTTCGTCCGCCTCCAACCGGTCGGCCTCTTGCTCTGCTGATTCTGCTGGCACCACGGCAACGCGGGCTCGAATCACAGGGGAAATCGAATTGTAGGGGTCACCCGTGCCGATAATAGTTGGAGCAATCGGCAGAACTGGTTCTGCCGTGGCTGCGACCACAATTTGAGGACGAATCAGGCCGTCGCTGGTCAGCTGAGGTTGAGAAAGATTGCGCCGTTTACCACCGTGGAGTACGCAGACTGTTTCGATTCCTGTTCCAGGTCGGAGGAATTCAATGTATGTGGTTCGTATTTGCGATGTGATCCCATTAGCTTTCGTTACTGTTTCATAGCATCGGTCAGAGGCGAGTTCACCGGACTTGAGGCAAATCTCGGCTTGCTCAGCATCGGCCGGCGGGAGGAATGGCTTTGGTTCGAAAGTTTGCGCGGCCGCGTTCATGACCTGGCTCCAAACAGGAAGCACCGTATCGGAGCTAAAAGCTTCGGGGAAAATGGTTTTGGTAGAATCAAATCCAGACCAGACCACGCAGGTGACCTCCGAGGTGTATCCGACGAACCAGTTATCTGTAAAGTCATATTCCGTGCCGGTCTTGCCAGCTACAGGAAACTCCTCAAGACCGTATTTCTCGCGGGCTTTCTTAGCGGTCCCATAGGCGAAAGAATCATTGAGGATACTACTAATCTGATAGGCGGTGTAGCGATCGATGACCCTGTCTGCTTTCATCGATATTTGTGGTGAATAAATAACTTTGCCGGAAGAGTCCTTGATATTTGAGATGATGAATGACTTATCAGGGCGGCGGCCACTGTTCGGGAATATTGTGTAAGCGAGACACAATTCATCCAGAGAAGTCGGATTGCGGCCGAGAAAGGTGGCGTTAAATTTCTGCAAATCGCCTGCGAATTTCATTCCGGCTTTCGTCGCCAGGTCGACCACCTTGGAATTTCCGACTTTTTGACCGAGACGTACCGAAGCAGAATTCTTGGACTTGGCGAGTGCGCGGCGAGCGGTGATTCGGTTTTCGTATTTGTTTTCCAGTGATTCCGGCCCCCATTCCCCCAAGATGCCGGTTGTTCCTCCGATCATCACTTTTCTGGCGTCCATCGGGATGTCGTCAACGAGAGTGCCCGGGAAGTAACCCGCTTCGAAAGCAGTTGCGTAAACGAATGGTTTGAAAGCTGTTCCGATGGGGCGACGGCCCTGTGTGGTTCGGTCAAACATTGAGTCGCTGAAGTCCCGCCCGCCCACTGAAGCAATGATGGCTCCCGTGCGATTATCTAACATGAGCACTGCACCTTGCAGGTAAGTTGGGGCTGGGAAAGTCTGATCAGGCGTCGCTGACTCCCGGAAGGCAGCCTTTTTCGCTTTGTATTGGGCGCGGGTGGGGTGAGCAAAGTCAGGGCGTTCTTCGATTTTATCGAGCTGGTCCTTGAGCTGGGATTCAGCGATATTCTGAATCTCAGAATCGATCGTGGTGTGAATTTGGAAACCACCCTTGGAAACCGCCTCCTTGCCGAGCAGGTCGATCACCTCTTGGCGAACTTTCTCGTAAACGTAGGCAGACTTACCTGTTATATTTCCCCTCGGAATGGTTACCACTTTCGATTTGATCGCTCGATCTTTAGTGTCCTCGTCAATGAAGCCTTCTTCGGCCATACGAGTTAGAACATGGTTTCTCCAGCGCATGGAAGTTTCAGGAAAAGACCGGGGAGAGCGGTGGTAGGGGTTGGGGACTGTCGCGGCGAGGGTCGCGCCCTCGACCGGGGTGAGACGGGAGGGGTCTTTGCCCAAATATCCCTCTGCGGCTGAAGCGATTCCGTAGTAGCCGGAGCCAAAATAAATCCGATTGAGGTAAAATTCGAGAATCTGTTGCTTAGAAAATTCCCTTTCAATACGGGAAGCTAAAAACATCTCGGTGACTTTTCGGCTGATAGTCTGATCCTTCAGTTCGAATGTTTGGCGAGCCAGTTGCTGGGTGATAGTTGACGCACCTTGGTTTAGCTCTTTAGAGCGAACGGCGTAATAGAGTGCCCGAGTTACACCAATCAAATCGACGCCCTTGTGCTGGTAGAATCGGCTGTCCTCGGCAGCGAGCAGGGCGTTGATAAAATTATTGGAAACCTCATCGAGAGTCACCGGGCGACGGTTCTGAACAAAAATTCGGCCTAGCTCGATTCCATTGCGGTCAAAAATTCGGCTGGCGATCTCAATTTTCTTCAGTTCGTCCAAATTGAAGGACTGAGCGAGCTCGTAGCGGGGCTTGGCATAAAAGAACGCTCCAACGCCACCAATGATGCCGGCGACAAGGAAAAGGATAAGGAAGAATCCCAAGAATTTTGTCCAAAACATGAACCGTCGCACCCTCTTGGTGCGATACTTTGGGCGATCGTCCGCCGGGACGACTGGTGATTCAGTCTCCCTCGGCTTCTCGCCGCTTCCTATGGTTTCAAAATCGTCTGACACGGAAGAATTTTGTCAAAGGGTTGGTTGCAGTTAGAGTGGGCCTACATGCCGGATGCCACACAGATAGATCCTGACCACCAAGATACCCTTCTTTTGGTGCAAGTCTTTCAAAGAATTGAGGAAAATCCGAACCGTTCTATCCCTTTTTCTGAGTATATGGAGATGGCTCTTTATGACCCAGACTTGGGTTATTATTCTTCTCCGGAGGCTCGTCCTATTGGGCGGCGAGGTGATTTTTACACAAGTGTAGCCGTGGGCGAGACGTTTGGGTTCCTGCTTGGCCAGCGACTTCAGGCCGAGTGGGAGGCCAATTTCGATCAATCTTCCTCCTTCGTCGTTGTTGAACAAGGCGCGCACGATGGTCAACTGGCTCTCGATTTGTTCGAAGGGTTGAGGACCTCATGCTCACCTCTTTTAGAGATACTTAACTATCGAATTGTAGAATCTCGTTCGCCAGTGCGAAACTGGCTGAAGGGTCGTTTTCAGGAAGCGGGTCTCAGTGATAAGATCAGCATCTTCGATTCACTTGAGAGCGCGAGGTCTGAACAGGGCGTGTTCCTTTCCAATGAACTTCAGGATGCATTTCCAGTTCGGCGTATTCGACGGGAGAATGGTGAGTGGTGTGAATGGCAGGTTGGAATAAAAAATGGGGAGTTGGCTTGGGTTACCCGAGAGCTTCCTGAAAGCCTTGAGGTCTTTGCGGCTGCCGTTGGGAATGGAGTTGAGGATGGCTACACTACGGAAGTCTGTCCGGCGACTCGGGAGTGGATGGTCGCTGCTTCCGGGCTCTTTAATAAGGGGCTTTGGTGGATTATCGACTATGGATATGGTTCGGATGACTACTATGCTCCCCATCGTAAAGATGGCACGCTACGCTGTTTCCGAAACCACCGCGCCACCGAGAATCCGTTCGAATTTCCGGGAGAGATTGATATCACAGCACACGTGAATTTCACTCATCTTCGCGAAGCGGCAGAAGCTTCAGGACTGAAAGAACGTCGGTTTACGGATCAGCATCATTTTTTGATTGAAGCGGCGCGACCCTGGTTATTGTCGATGGAAGGGCAACCCCCGCGACGGGAGATGATGTCGCGGATGCGACAGTTTCAAACCCTTACGCACCCCGCCATGATGGGGCAGCAATTCAAGGTGGCAGAATTCAGTCGCGGAATCTAAAGGTGATCAGGGCTCCCTTTCTGACTCAACTTTTTCCCAGAGAGAAGGGATCAGATCGGGATCATTTTTGAGGCCGTCGAAATACGACGGGTAAGTGGGTTCCCACCCGGTAGCCTTAAGGGCGGCTGAGCTAACGATTTTGTTGGTCAGCCCTCGGGGCCCCGGTTTTGCAGGCGCCTCGGGTGGGACTGGCAGATCCAGTTCGGCGGCGAGGCCCTCGTAGCATTCGCGCTGGGTCATGGGCGTGCTATCGACTACGTTGAAAATACGACCGGCATAGGCGGAAACCCCTGCCGTTAGGAGGTGAAGAATAGCGCCTATGATGTCTTCGAGATGAATCTGGTTGATATAGCGACCCGGCCACTCTGGTTCGATGGTGGCCGTCTCTTCGAGAATGCGCTGAAGATAGATAGAGCGTCCCGGGCCATAGATACCTGCAAGTCGCAGGGCGATTCCACCGGTTGAAAGCGCCAAGGATTCTCCCTCGAGAATAACTTGCCCAGTCTCTCGACCGGGTTCCGTTTCGGACGTCTCGCTAACGGTGATCCCACTATTCTGGCCGTAAACCCCAGTGCTACTTGTGAAGACAATTGGGATCCCCGGGAAGGCTTTTTTGAGATTTTTCATACCTTCGACGTAGACCGCCTCATAGGCTTTGAGGCCTCCTCCCCGTCCGGAAGCAGCGCAGTGGATGATGACTTCTGGTGGGTCGCCAAAGTTTTCGGCGGCAGAGGCTAAGGCAGATTCGTTACTGATGTCCACCATCACGACTGGGTAGTCCGTACTGTGAGCCGGAGAACTCCGATTCAAGGCGGTGACTGCCGCACCTTCATCGTGTAGCGTTTGAGCTAGGACCGTGCCGACGTAGCCGTGGCCCGCGATGAGAGTGGAAGGTAGATTCATGGATGGGACACTTCGAAGACGCGGAACTGACCACAAGCCCACTGGTGAAACTCCGAGCACTTTTCGGAAGGTCGATAGGCACCGCCGCCGGCCCAGGGGGAAAAGGCCGGCAATACCCAGCGGGAGTGGTTGGTAAAACTTTCCATAGCGAGTGAGGGAAGCCGGAGAGATGTCCCGGCCCCGTCAGAATAGCGGATTGAAGGGTGTTGGTGACCTGTGATTTCGATCAAGCCGGACTCGCCCTTGGTCTCTTCTTCAAAACAGAATTGATGACCATGGTGAAAGAAGAAGGAACCGGATCGGAACCATGGGACGAATTCGAAGTGGCGACGAATCTGACCGCGGTCGTGGTTGCCGGCGATGAGAATTAGCTCGGGCCCGAGTTCAGAAAGACGGGAAAGCCAGGCGATGGCCTCTTCGGGCGCGGCGGCGCTGTCGACAACGTCACCGGTGAGAACGAGGGTATCAGGCGATAGGCCGCAGACCAACTGATTGAGCCTTTCCTCGATAGTTTCCATGCCCCAGAGCGGCCACAGGCCACCGGCGGCCCGACGGCTCATTTCGTAGCCGAAGTGGACGTCTGATATTGCGAGCCAGCGTTCATGTTGGTGATATAATCCCAGCCGACTGTCCAGAAAGACGCCGGGCGCTACTTCCGCTTGGCCGGAACCTTGATCTGCCAAAGGCGGAACTTCGGTTGATTTTTCGGCGGGGTCGATCATCCTTGCGTGCTGATTCTAATTTTATCTTGAGCCAGTCTTATGTCAGAGCAAAACGAGCCCACCCAAGTCGAAGATCTTGGAGAACTGTTGAAAGTGCGTCGAGAGAAACTCGATAATCTTCGCGCGCAGGGAATTGATCCATTTGGTCAGGGATACGAAACGACCGATGCCCCGGGTGAACTTCGTGAGAACTTTGAGGAAGAAAAATCTGTACGCTTGGCGGGTCGTATTACCGCTCTGCGCGATATGGGTAAGAGTAACTTCCTCGACATTTCTGATATCAATGGTCGAATTCAGGTATTTGTGAACCAGAAAGCCATCGGCGAAGAGAACTGGGTAGCTTACAAGCAACTTGATATCGGTGACTGGATTGGCGTCGAAGGTGAGACCTTCACGACTAAGGTGGGAGAGCCATCGGTGAAGGCGCTCAGTGTCACAGTGCTTTCGAAATCACTCCGGCCCATGCCGGACAAGTGGCACGGCGTAGTTGATCCTCAAATCAAGTATCGCCAGCGATATCTCGACCTCATCGCCAACGAGCGTTCTCGTGAAATTTTTAAGAAGCGTTGTGCCATGGTCGCTGAAATCCGACATTACTTGGGGGACAAGGGATTCATGGAAGTGGAAACGCCGATGCTTCAAGATGTTCCCGGTGGCGCTGCTGCCCAACCGTTTGAGACTCGCCACAACGCGCTTGGCATGGACATGTATCTTCGAATCGCGCCTGAGCTATATTTGAAGCGGCTGCTCGTGGGCGGTTTCGACAAGGTGTTCGAGTTGAACCGAAGTTTCCGTAACGAGGGCATCAGCCGTCGTCATAACCCTGAGTTCACAATGCTTGAGGCATATTGGGCTTACGCCGACTTCGAGCAGATGGCTGATATGGTTGAGGACCTCATCTGTCACCTCGCTGAGAAGTACTGCGGGGGTCTCGAGATTAAGCATAAAGATGCCGAGGGCGTTGTTACTAAGACGATCAATTTGAGTCGCCCTTGGCGTCGGGCTCCTTACAAGGAGCTCATTGCGGAAGCGGCTGGTGCTGACTGGTGGGATCTCGATGCAGAAGGAAGAAAATCTCGCTGTGAGGAGCTCGGTGTCGAAATTTCGGCTGAGATGGAAGACTATGAAGTGTCCCAGCAAGTGTTCGAGAAACTGGTGGAGGAGAAGTCGATTGATCCCATTTTTGTAACCCATGTTTCCAAGGAACTGGTGCCGTTGGCCAAGGCCAACACGAGCGATGACTCCGTTGTCGACGTTTATGAACTCATCATTAACGGAGCAGAAATTTCTCCAGGCTATTCTGAACTAAATGATCCTGATGTTCAGCGCACCCGCCTTGAGGATCAGGCGGGTGAGGAGATCCAGAAAATTGATGAAGACTTCCTGCTCGCGCTCGAATATGGCATGCCCCCGGCGGGCGGTATTGGAATCGGTATTGATCGTCTCATGATGATGCTGACTGGTGCCGACACGATTCGTGATGTCGTCCTCTTTCCTCAGCTGAAGCGCAAGGAGTAGAGTGGGGTCGCTTAGAGTGATTCCACACTCAGTCTTGTCATGACCTCGCGACCCGTGTTTCTGTCGCACGCAGTGACCTCGTGTTCGCCGGGTTCAAGAATGAGCCAACTGAATTCGCCGTCGTTTTCGACGGCTAAAGTTTCGCTGGCCCACTCAATTTCTTCCCGGCCGCTACCGGAGATCTTTAGTGGGAACTTACCCCCCAGTGAAGGAAGGTCAGGATCGAGGAAGGCGACAGTGCCTTCAGCGGGGCTGATAATTTGAAATCTTGGGGGCGGAGCGTGTTCAGGTATCGGTGTGAGTTCAGCGACTCGATAAAGATCGTTCGCTTCACTCTGCCACCAGTTGGTGTAGTCGAGTGATAGCAGTGTTTTGCCGTCAGGGCCGTAGTCAAGGTTATTGGCTAATGGGGTCAAGTGTTGTTGAATAAACAATTCGCGACGAATTCGCCCGGAGGGTAGTTGATGCGACCCAAGGCGGTGGCCGCTAATGCGATCGATCGAATGTTGAACGATTGTGTCAGGTCGCTCATACCAGCGCGGCTCTCTTTCTCGGTGGAGCCGAACCATGACACGGTGAAAGATCGGAGCGGCTCCGCGTGCTCCGGAGACTTGGTTAAGCGGATGATTATTAAATCGACCAACCCAGACCCCCACGGTGTAGTCAGGGGTGAAGCCAATGGTCCAATTATCACGGAAGTCGGTGGAAGTCCCGGTCTTTGCGGCTGTGCGGAATGGCAGATTGAGGGGTGAGTGCAGACCGAAGGCTTCGGATCGGGCCTGTTCGTCAGCGAGGATGTCGGCGATGAGCCAAGCAGCATCGCGATCAAACACGACCGAGCTATCTCCTAAACCCCTTTGAGTCGAATTTTTCGTCATCCGGACAGGACGAAACTCCCCGAGCCGGGCAAGGCAGGCATAGGCATTGGTCAGTTCCAGAAGCCGGACCTCGGCATTGCCAAGAGTCAAGCCGAGTCCGTAGTCGGCGCCGGTAGGGGTCAAGCTAGTCAGCTTAAGATCCTCCTTTAGAAGGTGATGTAATATTTCCGGCCCCCCGAGTGCGTTGAGTAATTTGACGGCGGGCACATTGAGAGAATTGGCGAGCGCGTGCCTCAGGGAAACCGGGCCATTAAACCGGCGGTCAAAGTTCACCGGTTGGTAGGAGCCAGCGGAACTGACATACTCAATCGGGGTGTCGGCGAGAATTGTTGCCGGGGTGTAGTTGCGTTGTAGTGCGAGGAGGTAGGTGAAAGGCTTGAGCGTGGACCCGGCGGATCGCGGAGACCACGCGCCATTGACTTGACCAGACCTTGAACTGAAAAAAGAGCGTGAGCCGGAAAGAGCGAGTATGTTCCCACTTTGATTTTCGATGACAACGACAGCGGCATGAAGATCGTTGGCCTCTTTTGATTCGTGACAGAGTCGAGCGAGTTCTGCTCTGGCAGCGCTTTCGACGAACTTTTGCAAGTCGAGATCGATGGTTGTGGTGATGTTTGTTCCTTTTGCTTCAGCTTCGAGAACGGCTTCTCGATCGTGTTTCTGGATAAGCTGGATAAGGTGAGGTGCGTGGAAAACTTGGGCGACTCTTGGGACGAGGTTCAGTTCTTCGTTAAGAGCTGATGCCAGCCTAGTGCTGGTAATAAATTTTTCCTCTGCCATACGCTGGAGTACCCACGTCTGGCGTTTTTGAGCTCCTTCTAGGTTTCGCCACGGATTAATCTTTGAGGGTTTATTGGGAAGCCCGGCGAGGAGAGCGCTCTCGGCCACAGAGAGATCCCCCAGGGGTTTGGCAAAGTAACTCCGGGCGGCAGCCCGCGTGCCGGTGAGCTGATTGCCGTATGGCAGTTTGTTGAGGTAGGCCGTAAGGATAGTTTCCTTGTCAGCAAACATTTCGAGTTTCCGAGCGGTTAATGCCTCGATGATTTTCGTCTTAAAGTCCCGTTTTCGACGAGGAGAGTATAGCTTGATCGTTTGCTGGGTAATGGTAGAAGCACCGGAAACGAATTCCTGAGCGCCTGCAGCGTCCTTAAGCGCCCGCGCGATACCAATAAAGTCGATCCCGTTGTGGGAGAAAAAACGGGAATCCTCTGCAGCGAGAGTTGCCTCAATCAGAGCATTAGGGAATTCATCGAAAGTGGCCGGTTCGTCGGCACGTAGACCACCATCTAATAGGCGGCGGATGGGCCGGCCTTCCCGGTCCGTGAAGAGCAGTCCTCGAGGCGCCCTCTCCAGTTCTGCCGGGAGGGGGAAGAACAGGGGGGCCGCATAAAACAAGAAGCCGTAGCCGAGAAAACAGGCGATGACCAGCGCTGTGAGAATTCGCTTCATGAATCAGGATTCTGGATCGTCACCAACATTAGCGTGTGGCCACCTTGTCCGATTCAAGGGACAGGGCGGAAGCAGAAATTTGAGTGGTGCCGCTCAGCCCGAATCTCTGCGGTTCATACATCGCTTCGATCTTTGCGGGTGGGGCTGTAACCCGGCCGGGAGCCACCACTCGAGCGAGATACTGGGTGCGATAGTCTCCTTCCTTCGAAATGTAGTTTGCAAAGAATAGGACCCGATCCTGCTGAATTTCACGATGGTTGGCGTAGAGGGCTCGCTTGCTTTCTTCCCGGTTCACTTGTTGCGTCGCCTGGGTCGTGAATCTTGGATTAATTGCTTCAAAAACAGCCGGTAGCGGATCGTCGATGGCAAGGTAAGTCTCTTTGCCCGTAGGTAGATTAACGTCGAGAGTGACGAGGATAAGATCGCCGACCTTCAGGTTTTCTGCCGCTACGATACTACCATCGTTCTCCACTTTTTTGTAGCTACGCTGAATGGCGAAACCATTGGTTTCCGCTTCCAACTGAGCCATTTTGGGACGCGCTGCAATCTTCAGGCTGGCGTAGACAGGCGAGGTGGCAGAGGGAGTTACGGTCAGGTTCTTTTCGCGGATTGAACCGTTAAAGGAGAACGAGGCAGCGCCACTTCGAGGTTGTCCGGGCAAAGTGATCTCGCTGGTATCATCTCCAAGTGTCACCGTGAGCTGGTTTGAGGAAATGTTAGCCGCTTCGGCTTTGCCGTACTCAGCAAGAGCAATGAGAGGCCACGCGTTGGAGTAAGTGCTACCCCAACCACGAAGTGGCAGTTTCATTTTCATGAGGTCATCGACATATTGATCAACGCGGTCGCCGTTTGGGTTGTGGCGAACCTCTGCGAGAAGGCGAGTCGCTGCGATGTAGGGCTTCTTATACCAAGTAACTTCAGAGACCGGCATCGCAGAGTCGTTGGCAAGGAGATCCAAAATGAGGGCGGGCGTGTCGGTGCCGCTTTCGATCATGGCCAGTGCGAGAAGGGCACGTGCTTCACCGGGAAGTTCTTTCTTCCGCTCGAATAACACGCTGTGGTAGGGGGTTTCGTTGCGGCCGGCAAGGGCTAAAGCGTAGCTGGCGAGGCAGCGCTGCGAGAGTTGATAAGCATTTTTTAGCTCAGTGGTGTCACGAAGCTGGGAAGAGAGATAGTTCCACAGTGAAGCGGCGCGTTCTTTAGGGACAGGGATTCCCTGATTTTGTGCCAAGGCGATAGCGACGCCTGCGTAGGCGCTGCCCCAAAGTTCGGCTTTTGTGGCCCCGGGCCAGTATCCGAGGCCGCCATTACCCGTCTGCATAGAGAAGAGACGATCGATGCCTTTGCTGATTACTTCGGAGATTTCTTCGTCGCTCTTGTTGAGTTGAGGCATCACCTGCCGGAGCTGCATGGTGGAGAGCCACGGAACAATGCTGGAAGTGGTTTGCTCGACGCATCCGTAGGGATAAGTCAGGAGGTATTCGAGGGCGTCAGTTGCGCCGACGAGACGCGAGTTCGAGAGCGTCAATTCGATCTCTCCGTTTCCTTCGAGCAGTCGCGGCTCGACTTGGCTGAGTGCATTTTCAAGGCTACGGCCATTCTGAATTCGGAAACTGTGAGATTCGCGCAACAGAGGCAGGGGGTATCCGATTTCGAGCGTCGATTCAGTGACGTCCTTGAGACTAGTATCGGTGGATGACTGAACGCTCCACGTCCACTTAGCTTGGCCCGTCTCCGTGAGTGCGATCGGGAAGGACAGCGTCTCGGTAGCTCCTGGGTCGAGGAAGGCGGTTTCAGTTCTTAAGGCGCGAGTAGGGGCGCTGAGATTGGTGTTGAGCGTTTCACCTATGGCGGTCAGGAAGGCAGCGTGATCGTCGAGTTGGACTTTGATTTCCACTTCTTGAGTTTGGCTGGTGTTGTTGTGGAGTACTGCCGTCACATCGATTTGATCGGTAATATTGGAGAAGCCGGGCAACGCAGGCTCAATGATGAGTGGCTTATTGATGACTAGGGGTGCTTCGCCGTGACCAAACCGATTACCTTCAGCCACTACCGCCATGAGACGGAAGGTGGTGAGGTTGTCGGGAGCAGTGAACGTGGTGGAGACGGTTCCATCACTGCCGGTTGTCAATTTTGGCTCCCAGAAGGCGAGGGCTTTGAAATCTTTTCGTATTTTGTCCGGATCGATACCATTCCCGCCACCGCCACCCCCAATAACATAGCCCTTATTCATAAAATCCTGCTCCAATGGATTTTCAGGAATTAAGTCTGAAATGCTCTGACCGGTGAAAACCGATAATGGAAAAGGAGCGTGGAAGATCTCGTGGGGATTTGGTGTCTGGTGCCCGGTAAGACTCAGCACTCCTTCATCTACCGCGAAGAAGGTGACGTCGGCACCTGAGGCTGGCTGGCCGTCGTGACCGGTGATTGATGCAATCACGGTGACTTCTTCACCGGGTTGATAAAACTCGGCTTCACCACTGTCGATGGTCACTTCGAGGTGGCTTTCATTATCATCGATCTTTAGTTCGGTGTATCCAAGGCGATAGTCAGCAGAGGTGTGAATGTGGGGGCTTTCGTCAGATCCGCGGATAATCAAGAGGCTGGCGTAAATATTCGGGGCGTCACCTTTTTCGATAGGGACTTCGAGCACCGTTTCGTACTGATCGATCTCGACGGATTGGGTGGAGCGAACACCGCTGCGCTCGGTTGTGAAAAGCGCGGTGCCGAAAACTGGAGAGCGAGCGAGGATCTTTGCCGTATCTCCGATTTCGTAATTTTCCTTATCGGGAATGAGGTCGATGCGAATGACGTCATACCAAGACCAGGAGGGTTCTTCCGCTCCAATCACGGTGAATTCGGAGCGTGTTAGAACGGGTCGGTTCTGCCCGTCTCGTGAAGTTACCGTGATTACGAAGTCACCTGCTTCCTCAAAGTTGATGAGATGGGGTTGCGCCAGCGTCAGGCCAGAATCTGGATCAACCTTAGTTCTGAGCAGAATCTTTTCCTCAGATACCGTCTGGAGGCGTCGGTCGTTTCGATGGGTCATCCGACCGTTGCTACCCATTACCTTGACGGTGGTCCAGATTTCCTTTTCGACGAGGATGGTCGCGGCGACTGGTTCGGTATATACCTTGCCGTCTGCTCCAGCAGCAGCCAGCGAAAAGGTAGCTGTTTCGCCGCTGCGATGAATGCCTTCGGGCTCTCTCAAGCCGAGGTAAAAGTCAGAACTGTGGACCGTAAAGCTAACGCTGTCACTGATGGTTTGCTGATTGGCATCAGTGACGCGGGCAGAGAGCCTGATATCCCGTGGACTCGGATTTTTGGATTGCTCCGGCAGGATGAACTTAATTGCTGCGGTGCCGGAGGGGGTGAGGGTGGCCTGTCCCCCGTCTTGGTGAGTGGAGTCGTTGATGGTGAGATCTCCAAAATAGAAGCCGTCGAATCCGAGTGGGCGTGGGTAGCTACTGTGAGCGTTGATGTTCCATTCAAGCTGGGCTTTTGATAATGGCTTACCCATGTAGTAGTTTGCCGAGAGCGGAACCTCGAAATTGAGGTTGGAAATATATGATTCATCCGCATCAAGAGCCACTTCGAAAGTGTTGACCCGATACTCTTCTACTTGAAAGGAGTGGCGGGCGAAAAGCCTCCAATTTTCGTCTTCGGATTCAGGATTGTTGAAATCGATCTCAACCGAATACCAGCCAAGTCCTGCAGAGGGTAGGGTGAAGCTTTCATTAAAAGCACCTGAGCGATCGAAGTTGATTTCTTTATCCACAATCATACGGCGCATGGGGTCGAAGACCTTGAGTTGGGCACGACCTTCCCCGGCGCCAATGAGCTGGTTGGCGTCAATGAAGCGTGATAGCGACTTGATTTTCACTTCCTCTCCCGGTTTATAGACATTTCTGTCTGTGAAGATGAGGGTGCGTCGTTCACCCGTTTTGACATCATCCCAACGTTGATTAACAGAGAAACTCCAGAGTCCAAGAGAGGACAGATCTTCGTAAAAGCCCATGGCGTGGCGATCTGCATTGATGGAGGCATCAAGAAACAACCGAGTATCGACTCCGGAGTATGTTACCGCATCGATATAAGCGACGCCGTTTTCGTCAGTTTGTGATTCAGCCAGGGTCTTTGCGACGCTGTCCGTTATGCGGACGTTTAAGTTCGGAATCGGCGTGCCGGACTTGAGCGAAAAGCCATAGATCATGGTGCTTTCCTTTGATTGTTTCCAAGCGATGCCAATGTCGGTTAGTTGGATAATCGATTGGGCGCCGACCGACAGCTTTTCACGGGTAGATGACTGACCCTCTGAGCACAGAAAAAATCCTCCGGTAGTATTTTCTCCTGCGAGATCATCCCAGCTAAATGTAATCGTTTCTGATCGATCAACGGGCATTTGGTTGTCACGAAATTCATCAAAGATCTGGCGACCGGGGAAAGAAACAAAATCGATGGCCTGCTTATCTCCCCACCCCTCGTAACGAGTGGCGTACTCGGCTAAGGCGAGGATCAAGTCGTCACCTTCGAGATGCTTCACTCGGGTGCGGAGGCCGGTGAGGTTACCGGTTTTTACATCAAAGCGGCGATGTCCTGTGGCATTCTGAGTAGTGGAGAACGCGGGGAAGGTGATAAAACCTTCATTTGGAACGAAATCAATGACTTCAGTAATCGCCTGTGCTAGCTGTGTCCCGTCACTGGCAATGATGCCTTCTTTAACGGTGAGCTCGTATTGAATTCCGTGTTCGAAATCGGCCGATAGATTAATCCGGTAGGTATTCAGTTCGAGCGAGAGATTGGCCGGCTCGGGACTGATGGTGATGTAGTCACGAATTTTTTCTCCAGTAAATGCAGGATTCAGGTAAGCCTTGTTGAGACGAATTGAGACCCGTGGTGGATTATTGTATTCGTTTCTTAGGTCAATCTTATCAATTTTGAAGGAATTTAATGATCCCACATAGTTGAGACTGCTTTCATTGATCTTGCTGCTGCCGTCGGCACTTACGAGACCAGCTTTACTGTAGAGATACCAACTGCTATCGAGAGGTAGGGGTTGAACCGGACGCAGCACGATAAGGTTTTTGGTAGAAGTTTCGTTGATCCTATGGCCGAGAAATTTTTTTGCGGTAGCTTCGTCAGGGTGCCTTGCTGTGAGAGGAGCTGATCTTTCGTTGGGCTTGTCGAATAGGTAGAGAAAACTCTCGGCATCAGCAGGGGTAACAGGCTCGCTGAATTTTAGGAGGATTTCTGATTCACTGGTCAGTGGATTACGGGAACTGAAGCGGTAGGGGAATTTCTCAAAGGTAAGAGCTTTTTTGGTGGGCGCTTCCTCTGCGAGGCTTATCACGTTGGAAAATACTGACAATAGGATGATATAAAGGGTTAGCAGGTAAGTCAGCGGTTTCATAAGTCTTCGGCGATCCCAGTAGTAGTCGGGTTTAGGTTCGTGTTTGACGAGCGTAGGTGTTACCTCAGGCAGATAAATACGTGAGTTTGCCAGCGGTCTTTCGCCTCAGGTAAATAAATTGAACTTCTCCCCTGATTAGGGGTGTATGATGGGCCAAGGATATAGGTTTATCACCACTTGGTCGCTCGCGACCTTTGTTTTGGTGTCTAGACTAGCGGCGCCGTACGGACAAAGGGGGGAATAGGGCATCCGATCGCGTCAGCAATCGCCCGAATCAGTTCCGACTCGCGAGAGGAGATAACTCCGTCCATGAGGACGCTTCGGGTGCAGGCTTCGATGAGTTGTCGCTTCACCGTTGGGCTGGATTGCTCAAATTGTACTAGCGCGGCTTCGATAGCGTCGAGACCACAATCATTTCCTGACTTGTGTGGGATGGTTAAGCCGGTCGACGTCTTCAATTCGGTCACGGCGGACTGGAAAGCATTCAGAGACTGATCCGGGTTATCGGGGTGGCCAAGATCGGCGAGGGTTGAGAGTAGAACGCCGGCATGATCGGTAAGCCGTCGCAGGGAATTAAATTTGATTCGGGGCAGTCGTCTACGACCGAACGAAGTGTCGAGATGGCGGGTCACGACCTGAAGCAGGGCAAACTCGAAAAGGTCGACCTGTTGATCGCTGGCGATAAGTTCGTGGGTGAGCTTCCGGAAGCGATCATACTCCCCTGAGGAAAGGCGCCTTAGAGATGGAATGGCGAGGTCGATGAGGCCGAGTTTGAGCGTGGAATGTATTTGGCTCACTTCGCTCGCAAGCTCACTGATAATTCGAACACTATCGTTATCAAAAACCTCACGAAGTAGGTTGAGTTGGTTCTCGCGCGTCGTTTGGTTTTGTGCGACGAGCAGGGAAAAAACCAATGTCTGGGATCCGGATGGGTTGCGGCAAAAATCGTGCCAGCGCTCTGGAATGGCCGCATGCACTGCATTTCCAAGAGCAATCTGCTCGGGATGCAGGGATTTGAAACTTTCAATTGCTTCTGCTTCGCTAAGCTGGGTTGCCGAATTGGCTGCACCAGAAAAAGCACTAACGGCTTCGGGCTTTCCGGAGTGTTCTGATTTGTTTAAAGCCGGGAAATCGACTTTGTCATAACCCCCGTCCCATTGCGGTAGAAGACGTTTGATCCGCTCCGGGAGAGGAGGATGGGTTGCTAGTAGCTCCGAGGAAATCGCGTTACTAAAGAAGAGATGGCTCGCGTCTTTGGCCATGTGGTGGGTGACCGAGGAGCCTTCGCTAAGACCGCCAATTTTCGCCAGAGCGCCGGCCAATCCGTTTGGATTACGGGTGAACTGAACCGCTGAAGCGTCGGCTAGAAATTCTCGTTGGCGTGAGATGGACGCCTTAATCAGTCGTGCGAAAAAGCTGCCAACAAAGCCGATGAGCATGAGGCCAAGGCCCGCTACGAGAAGCACGAGTCCTATGTTTCCGCCGCCGCGTCTCGACGAGCCGCTCGAATAAAAGGTGCTGCGCATCAGGATTTCACCCATAAGGGCGAGGAAAAGGATCCCGAATAGCATTCCCATTAGGCGAATGTTAAGTCGCATGTCACCATTGAGGATGTGAGAAAACTCGTGGGCGATGACACCCTGGAGTTCTTCTCGATTGAGCAACGTCATGCAACCGCGAGTCACTCCGATCACTGCGTCGCTGGTCGTTCTGCCGGCGGCGAAAGCATTGATCGAAGACTCACGATCCATGACGTAGACAGCCGGAACTGGAACGCCTGAAGCAATCGCCATTTCTTCGACCACATTGAGTAATCTCCTTTCGTGGAAATCGTTTGTATTAGTGTCGATTTCCCGACCACCGAGTTCTCTTGCGACGGCACTCCCACCCGAAGAGAGTTGGAGAGATTTAAACGCGGAAGCGATAAAAACGACGAGGCAGGTCCCTCCAAGCGTCACAGCAAAAATACGAGGGCGAAAAAAAGACTCACCTTCGAGCTCTCCCATCAAAAATAGCACTCCGATGACAAGAGTGTAAGTAGCACCAATGATTCCCAGCAGGGCTAGCAGAAAGTAGAAGATGAGTTGCCCTGTTTTTCTGCGGGCTTGCTCTTGGTGTTCAAAGAAATTCATTCAAGGAAGCGTCTCCGGAGTATCTGGAGCGCCAACGGTCCTTTGCTTAGAATTCTACTTTGACCGCTTCGCGTTCCGATTCATCGGATACCTCAAACATGGTTGCAGAAACAAAATTAAAGATATTAGCGATGAAATTGGATGGAAACATTTCCAGCTTATTATTAAATACCATGACCGCATCGTTGTATGCCTGACGGGCAAAGGCGATTTTCGATTCAGTCGAGGTGAGTTCTTCCTGTAATTGAAGCATGTTTTCGTTGCTGCGTAGTTCTGGGTAAGCTTCCGAAAGAGCAAAAAGGCGACCAAGGATTCCGCCCAGTCCGGATTCAGCGTTAGATAGTTCTGCCATGGCAGCGGCATTTCCGGGATCGGCAGTGGCGTGCTCTCGGGCGCTGGCGGCGGCATTGCGAGCCTGAATGACTGCTTCGAGTGTTTCCCGCTCATGCTTCATGTAGCCTTTGGCGGCCTCTACGAGGTTAGGAATGAGATCGTAGCGGCGCTTCAATTGGACGTCGATCTGCGCAAAGGCATTCTTGTAACGGTTTCGCAGGCTGATAAGGCTGTTGTAAATTCCGATAGTGACGAGGATCGGGATAAGCAGGACCGCGAGGACAATCAGGACGATGATAAGTGTGCTAAACATGGTGTTGAAGATTTCCTATATAAGTGAGGGTTTCATATCGTTAAAACAATGGATCTATTGAAAAGTTAAATCGATTATAAAACGAATCTGTTTTTGGAGGGAGTGCAAAATAGTTAACTTGAATTTCCCTAATTGTCGCCCGGATGGCTTGTTTTATTAAAAATTCCTGATATTTTATAAAGCTCAATAAAAATTCCCATGTTCTCGATGACCTATTCTTCCACTCTGGTCGCTAGCATACAGACCGCACTGAATCAGCCCGCGTTTCCGGGGGGGATGGTGATGTGGGGTTTGTTTATGCTCTCGATCCTTTGTTGGGTTATGATCCTTTCCAAAGCATTGTTTCTTAGGAGGTTGAAACTTTCAGATCAGAAGTTTAGCAAGCGTTTGAGGGCTTCCCGCACAACTCTTGAGGTGTTTGAGGAGGGCTGGGAAAGCGAGGGCTCAGCCCAATATCAGGTGTATCTTGCCGGAGCTAAAGAAACAGCGTTTCAATTACTTGGATCTCGGGAGTGCCAGGTTGGTGTTGTTGATTTGGTCCGAGACGCCGGGTTCTTGTCTGAGCAACAAACCAAAGCGTTGCGCCAGGCATTCCGTTCAGGATTTCGCGAAGCTCAGATGCGAATGGAGCAAGGTGTGGCCGGGTTACGTTTGATTGGTAATGGTGCAATCTTACTAGGATTGCTCGGGTTTGTCTGGACCATGATGACTGGCTTTGACACTGCTACGGGAGCCAATGAAGTGATGCCAATCATCGGCAGTGCTTTGGGCTTTCTCGCCGTTGCCTTGATGGTGACTGCTCCTGCCATAGTTGCGCGAGGCGCATTTTTGATCGTGCTTCGAAAAAGAAAGTATGATCTGCGTAGATTCCATGACGATGTGGTCCGACTTTTTGAGCGCAAGTTCTGCCAAAGTTCTGCAGGTGTCTCACATAGTCTGACCGAAGAAGAAGTTGGGCAAAGCGATGACGATGGAATCAACCCCGGCTCCGGAGAAAAAAAGCAGTATCACTCAATTCGTGACCGTCTCTTGAGTGATTCTTCGGAGCCTTTGAGTCTTGATGGGATTCAAATTAATCCGATTGCTAAGCAGGCCGCCACTCATTCCAAATAAATGCTGTCAGCCCAATGCTAATTCTTTAGCTACTGAGATTTCATCTATTGCCATCGGAGATGTGTTGATGGTGAAGACGCTCTCCCAGTCGCAGGCGCATTCGAGACGGAGCAAAATACCAATGAATGAAGGGGCCGTATGGCTGACTCTGGTCAAGTCAGAAGAGATAAATAAGCCTTCAGTCCAGCCAGAGGTAGCAAGCGACACGTGTGGTATCGGCATGATCAGCCCACTAATCTACTCATGATCTAAAAGATCTTGAAGAAAAAATGTTTTCTTCCTTTGTTTGCCGCCTTCGAATCGCAAGAGTAGGATCGTGGCTATTTTATGAACGTGCCCAACCAGTTAACGGTCGCTCGACTGATTCTTTCTTTTATCTTTGTCGGCCTTCTTTCGCTAGAGGGGATGCCCTATGCTAAGAGTGCCGCTCTGCTGATCTTTGGCCTTGCTTCCTTTACCGACTTCCTTGATGGCTACCTCGCGCGAAAAAATGATCTAATTACCAGCTTTGGTAAGTTAATGGATCCTCTCGCGGACAAAGTGCTAATGTGTGCCGGGTTTGTTCTCTTGACGAGACTAGAACTCATTCCGGCTTGGATGGTTGTGGTGATCTTAGCGCGAGAATTCATGGTTACTGGGTTGCGACTCCTTGCCTCGGCCGAAGGTGTGGTTTTAGCCGCAGAGAGCTTAGGGAAATACAAGACGATCATCCAAATCGTCACGATTATATACTTCCTCTTTTATCTCGCTTCCGAGGAAGCCGTCTTCCGTTTTCTCCGACCTATATTTGAAACCTTTTATTTGGCACCCAATGTCCTCGGAATGGTTTTGAACTGGGGAAGCTTACTACTCACACTCTGGTCGGGAATGAGCTACGTGGTCAAGAATCGAAGGCTTCTATCGGATATGTAATATCCATCAGCCAAAGCGTTAGCTCTGGACGATTTCGAAGTTGGCAGAATAGGGTGAGAATTATCAGCCTTTGACGGAGCTGACTGGTTTGACCGGATCCTTATCGCCATCGTCGATATCTTCTGCCTTGAAAGAGAGAAACTTCTCCTTCTTCTTATGGGTGACTTTGACGAGTTGACCGGGTGAAATATCACCGCGCAAAAGATGCTCAGCGAGCGGATCCTCAATGTGACGCTCCACAGTCCGACGCATGGGTCGGGCTCCGTAGTTTGGATCGTAGCCTTCTTCGATCATGAAGTCCTTAGCCTTCTTATCGAGCTTGAGAAGAATATCCTTCTCAGCGAGGCGGCTGAGAACTGTATCAATTTCAAGGTCGACTATCTTAGTGAGGTCTGCTTTCTCAAGAACATGGAACACGATCTTTTCGTCGAGTCGGTTCAGAAACTCGGGTTTAAACGCTTCCTTAGCGCGATCAAGAATCTTCTCCCGCATGTTGTCGTAGTCACCGTCTTCTCCCTGACCCATGGATCCGAATCCCACGGTAACCTGGCTCTTGATTACGTCGGCGCCAACGTTGGAAGTGAGGATGATGATAGTGTTTCGGAAATCGATCTTGCGTCCGAGACTGTCAGTGATCATACCCTCTTCCAGAATCTGGAGGAGAAGATTCATGACGTCGGGGTGAGCTTTTTCAACCTCGTCGAAAAGAACCACGGAGTAGGGGCGTCGGCGGACTGCTTCGGAAAGCTGTCCTCCTTCTTCGTAACCGACGTAGCCGGGAGGCGAGCCAATGAGGCGGCTGCTGGTGAATTTCTCCATGTATTCTGACATGTCGATTTGGATGAGCGCTTCGCGGTCACCAAACATGAACTCTGCCAAATTACGAGCAAGGTAGGTCTTACCTACACCAGTAGGCCCAAGAAAGATGAACGAGCCAATTGGACGCCGTGGATCCTTAAGATCGGCACGACTGCGGCGAAGTGCTTTAGAGATAGCAGTGACGGCTTCGTTCTGTCCGATGACCCGGTTCTTGAGTTCATCCTCCATTTTTAGAAGCTTCTCGGCTTCTTTCTCCTCCATGCGCTGAAGAGGCACACCGGTCCACTTGGCTACCACGGACATGATGTCGTCCTCGTTGACCTCGACGATCTTCTCTTCGTTGCTAGCGCGCCACTCTTCGAGGATTTCCTCCATTTCCTGGCGCTTGTTTTTTTCCTTGTCACGAAGCGCGGCCGCATTTTCGAAATCCTGATCCTTAATTGCCGCTTCTTTTTCGGCGACAATTTCTTCGATTGCCGCTTCAAGGTCCTTGATCTCCGGTGGGCGAGTCATGGAGGTGATACGGGCTCGGGCACCAGCCTCGTCAAGAATGTCGATCGCCTTATCGGGCAGAAATCGGCCGGTAAGATAGCGCGCAGAAAGGCGCACGCAGGCCTCAATGGCTTGTTCGGTATAATCAGCCTTGTGGTGCGATTCGTACTTGGATCTAAGTCCTTGAAGGATGAGAATCGCGTCCTCGGTGCTGGGTTCTTCAACTTTAACCTGCTGAAAGCGCCGCTCCAAAGCAGCATCTTTTTCTATAAATTTGCGATATTCGTTCATCGTGGTGGCCCCGATGCACTGAAGCTCACCGCGGCTCAAAGCCGGCTTGATGATGTTCGACGCATCCATGGCTCCTTCCGCGGAACCAGCTCCGACGATGGTATGAAGCTCGTCGATGAAAAGGATCACATTCTTGGCGCGTTTGATCTCGTCCATGACGGCCTTGATGCGCTCCTCAAATTGGCCTCGATATTTGGTTCCCGCTACCATGAGAGCCAAGTCCAGCGTCACGACTTTCTTCTCACGAAGCAATTCCGGAACATTACCTGAAGCAATTTCTTGAGCGAGACCCTCAGCTATTGCGGTTTTGCCAACGCCGGCCTCCCCAATCAAGACCGGATTGTTCTTGGTGCGACGGCATAGAATTTGGATGACGCGCTCAATTTCCTCGCTGCGCCCAATTACCGGATCGAGTTCGGCGTTCTGGGCAAGTTCAGTAAGGTCACGTCCGAACGCTTTGAGCGCGGGTGTTTTACCCTCTTTGCGGCCGCCACTCATTTCTTCGAATTCACCTTCCTCGTCTTCGAGGTTGTTTCCGGCAAAGTTGGGATCGAGTTCGCGAAGTATTTCGTTTCGGGTACGCTCGATATCCACATCGAGATTCTTGAGGACGCGAGCAGCGACGCCGTCACCTTCGCGGAGCAGACCCAGCAAGATGTGCTCAGTTCCTACGTAACTATGGTTGAGCGCTTTGGCTTCTTTGCCCGCTAAGGCGAGAACCTTTTTTACCCTGGGAGTGTAGGGGATGTTCCCGACCATTTTAGTTTCGGGCCCATTGCCGACCTGCTTTTCTACCTCAAGTCGAACAGTCTCAAGGTCGAGATTCATTTTTTGAAGGACATTGACCGCGACACCCTGTCCCAACTTAATTAACCCGAGTAGCAGGTGCTCAGTCCCGACATAATTGTGATTGAAACGATCTGCTTCTTTGCGAGCTAGGGCGAGTACTTGTTGGGCTCTCGGGGTAAAATTATTCATCGTCTTCGTTTTCCCTCTCGGTGATTATAGATCCAAAATCAGGTGGTGTCAGTCGATTTAAGCTGGTCCTGATGATATCAGCACGCAAAATATCGCGTTCTTCCGCGGTTAATTTACGTTTGGCAGAAATTTGCAGGTGCGCTGGCTGTATTTCAGTGAGCAAAACATTGATGGTTTCCCTTTCTTCGTCTGGCACGAAGCCGAGGTCGCAACCGAGCCGGATCATCGAGAGGAAATTCAGAGCCTCCTTAGAGGTGATGATGTGCGCGTATTTTAGGACAGCGTAAGCCCGACCGATCTGGTCTTGCATCATCGTGGGGCGATCTTCGAGGATTTTCATCCGGGCATTCTTCTCATTTTCAATGAGTTGCGTAATAACCCGGTTGAGATGCTCGATAATCTCTTTTTCGTTGGTGCCAAGGGTGTTCTGGTTTGAAATCTGGAATAGATTAGCAAGGGCTTCAGTTCCCTCGCCGTAAAGCCCCCGAACAGCGAGGCCAATCTTGTTGGCACCCTGTATGGTCTGGTTGATCTGTTCGCTAAGGACGAGGCCGGGCAGGTGCAGCATGGCGGATGAGCGCATCCCCGTGCCCAAGTTGGTAGGGCAGGCGGTTAAATAGCCATATTGATGGTCGAATGCGTATGGGAGTTCTCCTTCGAGTGTTGAATCGATTTGGTCGAGGGAGCGATAAGCTGCCAGCAGTTGCAACCCGGGGCGGATTGCCTGCATGCGCAAGTGATCCTCTTCATTGATCATCACGCTGATGGTTTGCTTGCGATTCATGACCGTGCCGCAGCCAATGCCCTTGGCGGCGTGCTCACGACTGATGAGGTGCCTTTCGACGAGGACTTGCTTTTCGATGGCGGAAAGCTTGGTCATCTCCTCCGAGAACGAATCCTTCATCTCAGTGAGGGATTCGAGGGGGGGGCGGACCTCTTCCATTACGGTGATCCGATCCTCTTTCCTCGCCCAGCCCGGGAAGGGATGATTGGTAAGGTTGCGAGCCAGTCGGACGCGGCTAGTGATGACAATATCACTCTCCGGACCCGGCGTTCGCATCCATTCTGCCGGATTCTTCAAAAGGGTGGAAAATCGCATCGCCATCGTCGCTTGTCACATTTCAAGCACCTTGGGTACTAAATTGAAAAAATAGTTCAGGAATCCCCAATCTGGGATTCTAATTGGGAAATAGCATCGCGAAGACGGGCCGCCTCTTCGTAGTCCTCATCTTCTACCGAATGAGACAAAGCTTGTTTCAGTGCGCTCAATTTATCGACCGGACTAGCTTCGATTTCTTCGGTATTAGCAGAAGAGGTTTTTGATTCTGGGAGTTCCAGAATATCCGGTAATTCGGGAAAGGCAGACGGAGTCTTTCCGACATGCTGATTGTGTTTATGCATCGCTTCGAGGAGACCATCAAGCCCTTCGTCAAATACCTCGTAGCAGTCGGAACAGCCAAATCGGCCGGTCTTTTTAAAATCGCTCTGCGTAAATCCGCAGCAGGGACAGGTCAGTTCTTCGGAGTCCACGGTAGAAATTTCAGTTTTGGATTGCTCTCCCATCCCCTCAAGCATGTCAGCCAAAGCAAAACCAGTCGGGTCGGTGACTCCTTTTTCATCGGCGCATTTTTTGCAGAGATTCACCTTCTGGAGTTTTCCATCCGCCACCTGCGAAAAGAAGACAGTGGCGTTCTCGGTATCGCATAGGTCGCATTTCATGTAGGTCGGGGAAGTAGACATGGCTGTTTCGAGAATTGACGTTCATCCTCCAAAGATAATACGACAGCAAAGGCAATTAGTAAATCGGCGTGCCTGTGGTTTCTACGAGATTTCTGTAATCTTCGATCAGTTGTCTCGTCACAGGCCCCGGTTTACCTTCTCCAATAATGCGCTTGTCGTATTGCGCTACTGGAACGACCTCCGCCGCAGTTCCCGTAAGAAATAATTCGTCGGCGGTGTACATATCATAGCGGCTCATTTGGATTTCCTTGAGCTCAAAACCCGCCTTGATCGCTAGGTCAATCACGACGCGACGTGTGATTCCATTGAGGGATCCGGATGCCACCGTGGGGGTGAGGATAATGCCGCCTTTGACGACGAAGATGTTATCGCCGGTGCACTCGGCCACGTAGCCCTCTGTATTGAGCATTACCCCCTCTTCAGCACCTGATGCGAGTGCCTCAACTTTCGCCATTACGTTACTAAGATAATTCAGTGATTTCACGGAGGGAGAAAGCGAGTCATGAGTGGGGCGACGAGTAGCGCAGGTAGCTAGTATCAGCCCTTGATCATACTTCTCTTGAGGATAGAGAGAAATAGTAGAGGCAATGATGATGATCGACGCTTTCTCGCAGCGATAGGGGCTGAGTCCGAGTCCGCCGGTTCCACGCGTGACGACGAGCCGGACATAGCCGTCGTGCAATTGATTGCGCTTGATGGTCTCCACCACCATGTTGCGAACTTCTTCCTGGCTTGCCGGGATCTCTAAGTGGATGGCCTTCGCTGAATCGAAGAGGCGATCGACGTGCTCCTCAAGACAGGTGACACGGTCGTTGTAAAAGCGAATGCCCTCGAAGACACCGTCACCGTAAAGGAGGCCGTGATCAAAAACGGAAATCTTGGCGTCGCTTTCATGAAAGAACTCGCCATCGATGTAAACTTGCTGGGGCTTGTCGCTCATAAGGATGTGGAATCCGACGTTAACTAGCCAGAACCCGAGTGGAAAGCAAGCGATTCGCGTGCTTTGAGTCGATGCTTAATCTATCCGAAGAAGCGTTTTACTTTGTGCATGCCCCGCATAAAGGCTTCGACGTCAGCCTCGTTGTTGTAAAAGGCGAATGAAGCCCTGACGGTCGCCGGAACTTCGTAGTAATCCATGAGTGGTTGGGCGCAGTGGTGGCCGATGCGAATAGCAACCCCTTCAGTATCGAGGATCGTGCCAATGTCTTGAGGGTGAGCGATATCAAAAAGGAATGAAACAATCGCCGTTTTACCGGTCGATTCTCCAAAAATTCGAATCCCGCCCAAGCCTTTTAGTTGCTCTGTCGTTTGCTCAGCAAGCGAGTTTTCATGGGCATTCGCCGCTTTCCAGTCAATCGAGGCCATGTAGCGGAAGGCTTCGGCAAGACCGAGCGTGGCTGATATATTTGGGGTGCCCGCTTCGAAACGCTCGGGGACGTCCCGGAACGTGGTGCCGGAAACTTGAACACGCTCAATCATGTCCCCACCGCTTTGATACGGACGAAAAGAGTTGAGAAGGTCACGTGGTCCCGTGAGTACGCCGATACCGTCAGGTCCGAAAACTTTGTGCCCGGAGAAAACATAGAAGTCCCCTCCGACTTCGCGCAGATCAACAGGGCCGTGAGGAAGTGCCTGAGCACCGTCTACTAGGGTAATCACCTCCCGCTCGCGCGCGAAGGTAGTCATCTCCGACACTGGATTTACCGTGCCGAGGACGTTAGAAACGTGGGTAAAAGCAGCGACGCGGGTCTTCTCATTAAACGCGGCTTTCCATGCTTCGAGGTCTAGTTCGCCTGATTCATTTAAGCCAACAACGTGAACCTTGATGTTTTTCCGCTCTTGAAGAATCTGCCAGGGAACAAAATTGGCATGGTGCTCCATGATTGTGAGCACGACTTCGTCACCCTCCTGGAGTCGGTCTTCGAGGCCGTGTGTGACCAGATTAATACCTTCCGTGGCTCCGCGGACGAAAATCAACTCGTGAGAGTCCGGTAATTGGAGCGCTGCTTTGATTTCGCTGCGCGACTTTTCGTAGGCTTCGGTGGCTTCGCGGCTCAGGTGGTGGATGCCGCGGTGGATGTTGGCATTACTTTCGGCATAGAACTTCGACATCGAGTTAATGACTGCGGACGGTTTCTGTGCCGTAGCGCCATTATCAAGATAGGTTAGCGGCTTTCCCTCAACCTCTTTTGAGAGGATAGGAAAATCGGCTCGGATATTGTCGATTTCAAAAGGGGCCATCCCGATTATATACGACGCAAAGTGGCGCGAATCGCCCTTCTTGCAAGATTGGGTTGTCGCATTCGTGCGTTATTGGATGGTTGGCATGAGAGTCGGGAGCGCGAACTTTTTTGACACGTGAGGCCGCTACGGTTAACTGAGGTTCGCGATTTGCCTTTGTTTTTGGTATGTCAGTGACCCTCGTCAGCATCTGTGGTCGTTCCGAGACCGGGCTAAGCCGTCCTTTTTTTGGGGAAGGAGATGACGGACATTCTTACTTTTTGAAGCGGGATAATATCTCCCGTGACCAACTCGTGGTCGAGTATGTGATTAGTCGATTGGCAGAAGAGTGCGGCCTTCCCGTAGCGCCCGTTCAGATCGTTGAGATTCCCTCGGATTTGACCCGCTACGCTATTGTTGAGCGTCCCGATGAATTCTGCCCGGGTGCGGCCTTTGGTTCTCAACGTATTCCTTTTGCTGATGAACTGCGAGTTTCGCACCTCCGCCAGATCGAGGATGAAGTAAAACTGCGTGTCATCCTCTTTGACTGGTGGGTAAGAAACCCCGATCGGCAGCTCTCAATTCTCGGGGGGGATCCTAATGTCTTGTGGGATCCGACGCTTCAGTCAATCCACCTCGTGGATCATGATCGTTGTCTCGACCCGAACTTTGATGAAGCCGAGTTTAAGCGAGAGCACATTTTTCGTGACGTAAGACCTTTGATTGAAAGGTCAGTTTTCGAAAAATGGCGGACAAAATTTGAATCCACGATCTATAATCTTGGTCAAATTTGGGAGGAAATTCCGGCGGAATGGTTGGAATGCGAATCCGGGATCGCCCGGAGTTCGATGACTCAGCAGGAGATTGAAGCTCAACTAATCAAACCTGAAGTCCCCTTAGATGGCATTCTGCCCGGATGATTTTGCTCCCGCTATGAAACTCGTCGTCAACTACGCTGCCATCGGATTTCGGCCCTACTGGGAAACGGGTGAATTCATCAATGTTGGGGTCATCGCTGTTGAGGCTAAGAGTCGTTACCTGGCCTACAAGCTGATTTCGCCGCAGCGGACCAAGCGAATTACAGCCTGTTTCCCGGAACTTGATCTTGCGATTTTTCGCAACGGGATTCGGCGTCTTGATAGCGAACTTTCAGCTCTGGCAATTGAAACCAATCTCTGGGCCGATGGTGCTAGGCAGGCGGGGACTAATCATCCAGAGCAACGAGACCTTTTTATTCAGGAGGGGGACATCGATTTGTTCAGGAAACTAACGATGCCTCATGCGTCTCCGTTTTATTACGCCTCAAGAGGTGCGCGCCTTACTGACGATGCTGAACAGTGCCTCGAAGAACTATACCGGCGTTATGTTGAACACTGGAACCTGACTCCCGTTGATCACGAGGAGAAAAAATTGACGCGTGACTTGAAGCGCCTCCTACACTCGCACCGTCTTGACAGGCTTTACAAGGAAGCGCCATGGGTCGGCACGGAGGCTTATCATGTGGGGATACCTTTGGTGTTTACTCCAACAGGTGAAGACATTCCTCAGAAAGCGATAAAGCCGCTCAATCTTTCACGTCCGACACCAACTCGAATTTACACCCATGGCGACGAGTGGTTGGCCAAGGTGCGACGGCTCAAGCGTGTCAAGTGTCTGCCTAAAGAATTCCTTTTCGTTGTCAAAATGCCGGCGGATAAAGAATCTCAGCGGGCTGCCGATGAAATCTGTGGTGGTTTGCGGCAACTTGGCGTGGAGGTCGTCGACGCAACTGACGAAAAGGCGATCCTTGATTTCGCTCGTGTTGAGGAGGGGCCGGAACTGGAGCTGAAAAGCTAAAGCGGTCTTCGTTCGACCATTTCGAGTTCTAAACGCGCCGTCCGCTGAAGTCGGATTAGTTCGCGAAAGGTTTTTTTCTTGTCGTTAGCTCCGTATTCGATCTCGATTTCGACATCCATCGGATTAACCTCAAGCCGCATCACTCGAAAGACAGGTTCAATGCGGCTGCGAATAAAGCAGTGAAGGGGGACATCTGTGTGGCGGGCGTTCCAGAGAATCTGAGCAGGAGGAAATCCTTCAATCTCTCCCAGAGCATGAAAGATTTCACGAATTCGCGAGCGCCCGTGTTTTCGAGTCAGCTTCCGGGCGGCCGAAAAATTTCGAAGGCGTTCGAGATAGGAGGTCTTTGGGTTTTTGCGGGCCTCCTCCATTTCCTCAACTAGTCCACGGGCGTGGAGAGCGAGGCTGGCATGAAGCTCTTCGCGACTGATATCCCCGCGCTCGAATTGGCGGAATAAATGGGGAGGAGTTGGGAGGTTACTGAAATTCACGGTGCTAAAGATGAACTTTTCAGGGTAAAGAAATCAATACGATACCCCTCGAATTTGCAACGATGACAGCCAATAGGGTTGACTGAGGCACTTAAGCCTGTTGATTCGGAGGCACATGAGTAAGAGACCATCGGACTCAAAAGGATTTGAAACCCGCGCGATTCACTCGGGAAGGGATTTTGTGGGTGATACTGGGGCGGTGACGCCCCCAATTTGGTTGACTTCAACCTTTGAATACGGCAACCCGAATGGATTTGATTACACACGCTCGGGTAATCCGAATTTTCGGTTACTCGACCGAACTGTCGCCAGTCTTGAAGGCGCGGCGCATGCGACATCTTTTGGAAGTGGAGTTTCGGCCATAACGGCAATCGTTTCGACGCTGAAGAGCGGAGATGTGGTTCTGGCGGAAGAGAACATTTATGGCTGCACTTTCCGGCTTTTTTCCCAAGTCTTCGCTAAATTTGGAGTTGAAGTCCGTTATGTTGATTTCACGGATCCGGCCTCGCTCGAGGGGGTTGCAAATCACGCGCCCGCTCTGGTCTGGATCGAGAGTCCAACCAATCCCAACCTCAAAATCATTGACATCGCTGCTGTTGCTGACGTCTCTCATGCGGCGGATGCTTCTCTCGTTGTCGATAATACGTTTGCGAGCAGTTACCTGCAGCGGCCGGTTGAGTTAGGGGCGGACCTTTCTCTTATCTCCCTCACCAAGTACTCCAACGGTCATTCTGATGCTCTCGTGGGATCGGTCTGTACTAACTCCGATGAGTGGCATGAGAAGATGACATTCGCGCAAAAGGCGCTTGGTCTTCAGCCTTCGCCGATGGATTGTTGGCTGACTTTGCGCGGTGCCAAAACCGAGGCCATTCGCATGGAGCGTCACAGCAGTAATGCGCTCGCTTTTGCGACTTTTCTGGAGCACGAAACCGATGCCGTGACAGTGAGGTATCCCTTCTTACCTTCCCATCCGCAATATGAACTCGCCAAACGTCAAATGGCAGCTGGCTCTGGAATTGTTACGGTCGATTTTGGCCGTTCACTGGAGGATACAATAAAAATGGTAGGGGCACTGTCGCTTTTCCCTAGAGCTGAGAGCTTGGGTGGCATTGAGTCTCTCGTCTGCCACCCGGCTTCGATGACCCACGCTGCGATTCCAAAGGAAACACGCGAGGCGGTTGGTATTACTGATTCCTTAGTGCGTTTTTCCGTAGGCATTGAGACGGTAGAAGATCTCATCGACGATGTGCGCGACGCACTGCAAGCGTAGCGAGGTAATTTTATTCGATGGTTGTGAGAGATCCATTCACCAAGCCTTTTTGCGGGGCCGAGGACCTTGGAAAGGCAATTCCTGAAAATGATCATGCCGTTTCGGTATGCCTGCCCAGGTGGGAGGATGTGATAGGTTATGAGGAGGGAAAGGCAGAGGTCATTGATGCCTTTGAATCGGGTTACCCTCGCTTTGTCCCTCACCCCTTTGTTGCGGAGTTGTTTCTTGCCGCTCAGGAAGAATTCGCCAAAAAAGACGAGGTTGCGATGGTGTTTCCATCTCTGGCTGCGGCATGGCGATGCGCTGACTACATCAAGCGCCGTTGCGGTGCGACTTCGCGATTGGAGTCTTACGGTTGGGAAAACCTGACAGCAGTACTCTTCAAAGAGGAGGCTTTTACCTGGGGTTGGAAATACTGGCAGCACAGCGGTGAAATCGTGAGTAGTCGGCTCGCGGAAGCGGCGCTGGCTGACGCTCCGGTCAATGATGAAGCGGTCGAGGCGGGGAAACAGGCGATTAGCGTTTTACGGCAGCGAATCGCTAAGCTTTACCATGGGTTGACCGGGAAGGATGTGTTCCTTTTTTCTTCGGGTATGGCGGCGATTGCGGCGGTGCATCGCCTTCTTCTCATAGATAAACCAGAAGATCCAAGTATTCAGATCGAGTTCCCTTATCTCGATTCTCTCAAGGTGCAGCAGGAGTTTGCTGAAGCTGGCGCCGCTGACTTCTCTATTACCGAATCTGGTGGGGTAGAAGAGGTGAAAACTTGGTTTGAGGAGGGTAAAAGAGCGACAGCCGTTTTTACCGAGTTACCCAGTAATCCTCTCTTGCGAACAGCAAACTTGGAGCGACTGGCTTCGATTCTGAACAAAAAAGGGGTGCCACTGGTGGTAGATGATACGGTCGCTACTGCTATCAACACGGATGCCTTTCGCTATGCGGATGTGGTCACCACCAGCCTAACCAAAATGTTTTCCGGGGCAGGGGACGTCGCTGGCGGGGCTGTCGTCGTCAAGCCTGGGACAGACTTCTACGAGCTCCTCCGGGAGCGCCTCCCATCCGAAGAAGCTGCTAGTCCGCTTTTTCTTCATGATGCTCGGGTTCTGGAGGTGAATTCGCGACATTTTCGGGAGCGAGTTGAGGCTACTAATGAAAACGCTGCCGAACTGGTCGATTGGCTCCGAACGCGCCCTGAGATAAAAAACCTCTGGCACCCGTCGAGTGAATGTCGCGACTATTACGATCAGGTTCGGCGCTCTTCCGGGGGCTATGGCGCCTTGATCTCTTTCGTGATTAAGGGCGGAGAACCGGCAGCAAGGGCTTTCTATGATGCTCTCGCTATCTCCAAGGGGCCCAGCCTGGGCACTGACTTCAGCTTGGTCTGTCCCTACACGTTGCTTGCGCACTACGATGAGCTGGAATGGGCGGCCAAGCGAGGAGCTCCGGCGAATTTGCTAAGAATCTGGGTAGGGCTCGAGGACCCTGAAGATCTTCGGGGGCGTTTTGAGGAGGCCTTTGGAGTTCTTGGAGAAAGCGGTTGAGAGGCCTTCCATTTGCTATGCTATCGCCGATGATGAGTTTCTTTGAAACCATGAGTCGTGAACTGCGAGGGCTTTTACCGCTGCACGGAGAGGTTTTTCAATTCTATTGCTGCGAATTCTATTGCTGCGGCCCGACCGTTTATGGGGCGGCTCACATCAGTAAGTTTCGGGCTTTCGTGTTACGAGATGTGTTTCGCAGAACACTCGAATTGTCGGGTTTTACGCCGTAATGTATGCTCTCAGGATGGAGTTACCCTTAAAGGAAACTTCTCATGTCGAAATTCCTGCCAAGATCACCGGACAGGCTAATGCCTATTGGGATGCGAAGCAGGCCAAGTAATGTGATGAGGCCGACCGGTTGCGCGAATAGCTTGCTGTCACCGGCTGGGAGGGTAAAGATACTAAAGAATGATTTGAGATATGTCCCAGAAACTAAACCTACCCATCCGCCCGAGACGTAATCGCAAGAATGCGGCTGTGCGCGGCTTGTCGCGTGAGACGCTTCTGGCGCCGGAAGATTTAATTTATCCGCTTTTCATTCACGAAGATGAATCGGATTACCCCATCGAGTCCATGCCGGGTTGCTATCGTTGGAGCCTAAAAGGTTTGGTAAAAGAAGTAGGTGAAGCCTATCAATTTGGCGTTCGGGCGGTGGTCTTTTTTCCGAAGATCGAGGACGATCTCAAGACTTCGAAAGGTGAGGAGTGTTTCAATCCTGATGGACTCGTTCCTCGAGCGATTCAAGCCGTCAAGGAGGCGTATCCGGATGTGTTAGTAATCACCGATGTTGCGTTGGATCCCTACAATGCCGACGGTCACGATGGTATCGTAATAGAGGGAGACGATGGGGAACTTAAAATCCTCAACGACGAAACAGTCGAAATACTTTGTCAGCAGGCCCTTTGCCATGCCAATGCTGGCGCGGACATTGTTTCTCCTAGCGATATGATGGACGGGCGTGTTGGGGCGATTCGTGAGGTGTTGGATGGTGCTGGCCACAAAGATGTTTCGATACTCAGCTACACCGCTAAATATGCTTCGGCTTACTATGGGCCGTTTCGTGGAGCATTGGATTCGGCCCCCAAAGTGGGAGACAAGAAGACTTACCAGATGGATCCGGCCAACAGTCGAGAGGCGTTGCGTGAAGCAGACCTCGATGTGGCCGAAGGAGCTGATATGCTTATGGTCAAGCCAGCCGGTCCTTATCTAGATGTTGTGCGACTCATTCGCGATACCTTCGACGTTCCTCTCGCCGCTTATCAGGTCAGCGGCGAATACCTAATGATTAAGTCTGCGGCAAAGGATGGCTGGATCGACGAGGAGAAGGTTGTGATGGAATCTTTGCTCGGCATCAAGCGGGCGGGAGCGGATATGATTTTGACTTACTTTGCCAAGGATGTGGCAGCAAGGCTGACACTTCGTTGAGGAATTGAATCAGCCCGCTTTCTCAGACACTTGAATATGGCGCTGGCGTTGCTTGATCCAGACGTGATTTGAGCTTTGTTAGTAGATTTGATGGTTCCTCTACCACAGGCGTTTGCGACTTCCTTGCGAAAGGGTTTTTTGTTGGTCGCTTCGTTGCTCATCGGTTTGGGTGTGACAGCGAACACTGAAGAGATCATCAGTGCAATTCGAATTGAGCCAGAAGAAGCACCCAAGATTGACGGTGAGCTTACCGACGAGGTTTGGGAGAAGGCGAGCGTTATTCCCAGTCTGACTCAAATGTATCCTAGGGAGCAGGCGCCTCCATCAGAGGACACCGAAATTCGAATCTGCTTCGATGATCGGAATCTTTATGTCTCATTTCGTTGCGACGATAGCAAACCCGGCCGGGTAAACGCCTCAATCATGCAGCGCGATCAAAGGATCTCGGCTGATGATTATGTCTTCATACTCCTCGATCCCTATCAAACGGAACGTGACGGATATTACTTCCGAGTCAATGCGAATGGCGCAAAAGGGGACGGTCGGGTTACGAGTCTCTTCACGAGACCTAACATGAACTGGGATGCAATCTGGGATGGGGTCGGGAAGAGGACAGAGACGGGCTGGTCGGCTGAATTTTCGATTCCTTTTCGAAGCGTTTCCTTCAATCCCAACTCTTCAACTTGGGCAGCTAATTTCGGACGTTGGTTGCCACGACACCAAGAGCAAAACCGTTGGTCTGGAGCTTATCGGAATCGCAGCTTTCATAAACTGGAAGATGCAGGCAAGATTAGCGGACTCAACAACCTTGAGCGAGGTTTGGGGATTGATCTGCAGCCATACGCATTGGGACGTTATCAGAGTGGAAACAGTGATAATGGATTTGATAGCGACTATGGTGTCGACTTGTTCTGGCAGATTACCCCTAACCTCACAGCAACCCTGACGTGGAATACGGATTTTGCAGAGACTGAAGTCGATGACCGCGTTGTAAATTTGACTCGGTTTCCGCTCTTTTTCCCAGAAAGAAGAGACTTCTTCCTGGAAGGACAGGAGTATTTTGAGTTTGGTCCGGCAAGTTCCAGCCTAATTCCATTCTACTCCCGAACCATTGGATTGTCGGAGGCACGTCAAAAAGTGGATATCCTCGCGGGAGGTAAAGTGACTGGTCGAATCGGAAAGGTCGGTGTTGGTGTCTTCGGCAGTTTCCTCAACAACACTCCCGTTCTTGAGAAGGACCAGATCGGAGTGATGAGGTTGACTCATGACATCGGAAGGGAGTCGCGAGTGGGGACTTTCTTTAGTTATGGGGATCCAGCTACGAATCGCGAAAATATCGTGGGTGGTGTCGACTTTGATTTTAAGAGTAGCTACATCGGAGACGGACGCGACCAGATTAATGTGAAGCTTTATGAGTTGATGAGTCAAAATGACGAAGGAGTCCAGGCTCATGCCTTCGGAGCGTGGTTGGACTCTCCCAACGAGCCATTAAATTTCGAAGCAAGCCTTCGACAGATTGATGAAGACTTCGAACCAGCTCAGGGCTTTGTTCGAAGACCAGGAACAAGGCGAGCTGTTGGAAGCGTTCAGTATGAGTTTTACCCCGAGGGGATTGAGTGGTTGAGGGAGTATTCACTGGAGACTTCGGCCTCGCTTATCACTGACCTAGATAACCAGACCGAGTCGGCGGAGTGGGTGCCAATTGAGCTGGCCGTAGATTTTGAGTCCGGAGACGAATTCACAATCTTTCCCGAGTGGACACGCGAGGTGCTCGACGAACCATTCAATATCGCCGAAGACGTGGTCATCCCAACGGGTCGCTATGATTTTGGACGAATCATCGCAGAGATCGAAACGAGTAACCACAGGCCTCTCAGTCTTGAGTTGAGGGGTCGAGTGGGTGAATTCTACAATGGCTATCGTCACGGAGTGAGTTCGGAAGTTGAGTGGCGTCCTTCGGCATACTGGGGATTGGATTTGGAAGTTGATTGGGATCTGGTCGACCTTCCCGGCGGAGAGTTTGACGTGGTGGTGGGTCAGTTTGGATTTCGAATCACGCCCAACCCAAGACTTTCGTGGAATAACCTGATCCAGTGGGACTCTGAGTCGAGAAACGTGGGACTTAACAGTCGGCTGCGTTATATCGTGAAGCCGGGCAGCGATATATTCCTTGTTTTCAATCAGGGCTATCTTTACACACTCGAGCGTGACTTTGAAGTCCAGGGCACTGAAGCAACAGCCAAGGTGGGCTGGACTTTTCGATATTAACCAGAATTAATCCGCCAAGTTAGGCGCTAGCCATTTCTCGGCCTCTTCGATCGACATTTTCTTTCGAGCAGCATAGTCCTCTAATTGGTCTCGCTCGATTTTTCCAACGTTAAAGTAGCGAGCCTCTTCGTTAAAGAAGTAGAGGCCGCTTACTGATGACGGTGGATACATGGCGTAACTGGTTGTCAGTTGCATGCCCACGGTTTTTTCAACATTGAGCAGGTCCCAGAGGATGGCCTTCTCAGTGTGATCGGGGCAAGCAGGATAGCCTGCCGCGGGGCGAATGCCGCGGTAGCGCTCCTTAATGAGATCTTCAACGGCCAAGTTCTCCTGCTTGCCAAAACCCATGAATTCGCGAACGCGGCGGTGCATTAGTTCGGCAAGACCTTCGGCAAAGCGATCTGCCAGAGCCTGAATCATGATGCCGGTGTAGTCGTCACCGTTATTTTTGAATGAGGCGGCGTATTCCTCTACTTCGTTACCTGCAGTGACGGAGAAGGCTCCTAGGTGATCGTTTAAACCGCTCCCCTTGGGAGCGACGAAATCTGCTAGGCTTTGAAATGGAGTATTCTTTTTAATCTTTTCCTTCTGCTGGCGCATGAAGTGAAACGTGGCGAGGTAGTCACTTTTGGCCTCGTCCGAGAAAAGCTCGATATCTTCGCCGGTTGAATGAGCCGGGAATATTCCCCACGTTGCCCGGCAGTGAAGGCGCTCATTTTCGACGAGATCTTCAAGGATTCGCTGAGCATCTGCATACAGTTTGCGAGCTTCTTCGCCGTGCACTTTGTGATCAAAGATCTTTGGAAATACACCTCGAAGTTCCCAGGCATGGAAAAAGGGAGACCAGTCAAAAACATCAACGATCTCTTGAAGTGGTACACGCTCTTCCAAATGTCGGCCAATGCCTTCGGGAATAGCAATATCAGCCTTGCTCCAGTCGATCACATAATTCTGCTGCTTCGCTTCTTCGAAGGGAACATAGACGGCCGTCGAACCTTTGCCCGCGTATAATTCACGTTCTCTTTGCTCGGCTTCACGGTGTTCCTTCACGAAATTTTTACGAAGATTATCAGATAGTAGAGAGTTACAGACGCTAACTACGAGAGACGCGTCTCCCACGTGGACGATCGGTTCGCTGTAATACTCACTGATTTTGATAGCGGTGTGCGCGCGAGATGTGGTAGCGCCGCCAACTAGGATTGGAAGCTTGTAGCCCTTTTTTTCGAATTCCTTAGCATTGTGGATCATCTCGTCGAGCGACGGGGTGATAAGCCCACTCATCCCAACGATATCTGCGCCGTGTTTGACCGCCGCCTCCATAATCTTTTCACAATCGACCATGACTCCGAGATCGATGACTTTGTAACCATTGCAGCCCAAAACCACGCCGACGATATTCTTGCCAATGTCGTGAACGTCGCCTTTGACTGTCGCGATAACAAATGTGGGAGCGTTTGAACCTTCTTCGTCGTTCTTTTCGGCTAGCATGAAGGGCTCTAGGTAAGCGACCGCCTTTTTCATCACTCGCGCACTCTTCACCACTTGAGGTAGAAACATCTTTCCAGCACCGAATAGCTCCCCAACGACACCCATACCGTCCATTAGTGGGCCTTCGATGACGTTGAGTGGTTTCCCGAGTTTCTGACGAGCTTCCTCAGTGTCCTCTTCAATGAAGTCGGTAATTCCCTTAACCAGTGCATGAGTGATTCGATCGTTGATCGAGCCCTCGCGCCAACTGAGGTCAGGACCACTGCTCTTGTCCCTCTTATGGTCGCCTTTGCTCTTAAGTTCCTCAGCATAGTCAATAAGGGCTTCAGTCGCTCCTGCATGTTTATTGAGGATAACGTCCTCAACCAATTTGAGCAGTTTAGGTTCGACTTCATCGTAAACCTCGAGCATACCGGGATTCACGATTCCCATGTCCATTCCGGCCTTGCCGGCCCGGTAGAGGAAGGCTGCGTGCATCGCTTCGCGGACAACATTATTGCCGCGGAAGGAGAAGGAGATATTGGACACTCCTCCACTTACTTTCGCCCCGGGGAGGTTTTTCTTGATCCAGCGGGTCGCTTCAATGAAATCGACCGCGTAGTTATTGTGTTCATCCATGCCTGTGGCAACTGTTAGGATGTTAGGGTCGAAAATGATGTCCTCGGGATTGAAGCCGACCTCGTTGACAAGAATGCGATAGGCACGTTCGCATATCTGGATCTTCTTTTCGTAGTTGTCGGCCTGACCTTCTTCGTCAAAGGCCATAACTACGACGGCGGCTCCGTATTTCATGATCTTACGCGCGTAATCCTTGAAACACTCTTCGCCCTCTTTGAGTGAGATTGAGTTCACAATACCTTTGCCTTGGAGGCACTGAAGGCCGGCTTCGATGATCTCCCACTTGGAGGAGTCGACCATGATTGGCACAGCAGCCACATCCGGTTCGGAAGCGATCAGGTTGAGGAATCGCGTCATCGTAGGAACGCCTTCGATCATGCCTTCGTCCATACAGATATCAATGACGGGTGCTCCGTTTTCGACCTGTTGGCGGGCAATGGCGACCGCGTCTTCAAGTTGGCCGGACTTGATCATCTTGAGGAAGCGAGGTGAGCCGGCGACATTCGTTCGTTCTCCCACCATCAGGAAGTTCTTCTCTTTGCCATGGTTGTAAACCTCAGAGCCGCTCAAGCGCATGGCGTCCGGCACTTTTGGTATTTGGCGAGGAGGGCAACGTTTTGCGACTCTCGCGATCGCTGCGACGTGCTCGGGCGTGTTACCGCAGCATCCGCCGATTAGGTTGACAAGTCCATTCTTGGCGAAACTTTCAAGATACTCTTCCATATCCTTCGGCTCGAGGTCGAAGCCTGTCGGGGCAAGAGGGTTGGGAAGGCCGGCATTGGGATAAACTGAGACGTGTGTTTCGGCAACTTTGGAAAGCTCGGCCAGATGGGGTTCGATCAGGTCAGGGCCGAGGGAGCAGTTTAAGCCGACCGCAAGAGGATTCACGTGAGCTACGGCATTCCACATCGCTTCGACTTTTTGTGCCGATATCATCGTTTCTCCACCTCGTCCGACTGCGGCGGAAACGATAATAGGTAGCTCAATATCGTCCTCGTCGTAGACTTCGCGGAGGGCGACAAGCGCGGCTTTAGCGTTCAGTGAGTCAAAGATGGTTTCCACCATCATTATATCCGTACCACCAGCAGCGAGGGCGCGTATCTGGTGTTTGTAGGCTTCAAGGACTTGATCAAAGGTAACCACACGAAAACCTGGATCCTCTGCGTCTGGCGAGTTGGTTAGAGAGACGGTCATCGGACCAATGGCTCCGGCGACATAGCGCTTGCGTCCAGTGTCAGACCCAATGTTATCGCACCACTCTCGAGCCAACTTAGCGGATTCGTAGTTGATCTCCCAGGCGAGGTCTTTGAGAAACTGGTTGTTGCAGACTTCGCGGTCGAAGAATTCAGGATCCTTGCGCCCGTTGCCTTTCTCCCGTGGGTCTTCCACGAAGAACTCTGACTGGGCGAGAGTGGTTCCCGAAAATGTGTTGGTCTCGATGATGTCCGATCCTGCTTCGAGGAAACGCTTGTGGATGTCTCCGATCACCCCCGACTGGGTCACGGAAAGGATGTCTCCGTTGTTTAAAAGATCTTTTTCGTTTTTGGCAAACCGTTCGCTACGGGCATCAGACTCCGTTAGGCCGTAGCCACGAATCGTTGTTCCCATAGCACCGTCGAGAACGAGGATACGCTTACTGAGCTCGGTATTTAGTTCGTTGGTGAGGTCGGAGGCCATTTAGGGAATGGGTTCATTCCATTAATTTGGAAACTTTAGGGGGAAGACGTGGCGCAAATTGATGTAGGGAGGTAGAATGGTTCACTGCGCGAACAGGATACGAACCCCGGCAAATGCTCCAAATCCGGAGCCGGCAAATCCAGCTGTCTGTTCATACATTCTATCGAAAGCATTCTCAATGCGCCCATATACTTCCACCTTGTCACTGATAAAGCAGCTTCCAAAGAAGCGCGCTAGCGTGTAATCGTCGACATATAAAAAGTCATTGGTGGTAAAATCCCGCCCATCAATTCGGTCATAGGCGCCGGTAATTTCCGCTCCAGCCTTCCACTTGTCACCGTTGACCATAACTCCGGCATTTAAGGTATGGCGTGGGCGTCGCACTAATCGGTCTCCCGGGTTGTAAGTGCCGAAATAGGATCCGTCGATTACGGCAGAGTCGAGATAGGTGTAGTTAACGTACGCCTCAAGGCAGGCAAGCGGGTTGGCGCGAAACTCGACTTCAAATCCAGAGGTTTCAGTATCCACCACGGCCGGAAACGAGGTGAAGGTCAGTGAGTCGAAAGTGCTGTCGACCAAATTGTTGATATCTGACTGAAAGTAGGTGATGGAGAGACCTAGCTTGTCTTCGAAGAGGGAGTGACTGAGCCCCAACTCCCAAGTCATGCTTTCCTCCGGGGAAAGACCGGCAGGATCGACAGAGGGATCAAGGAAGATGAAATCCTGTCCAGACGGCGCCTTGTAACCGGTAGACACTTTGCCAAAGAGTGCGGTGCCAGTCTCAGCAATTTGCTGTTTAATTTGTGCGCTGTAGGTGCCTTTACTTTCAAAGGTGTCGTGATCGTCGTAGCGACCCGAGACGAGTAAATGTGTCCCGTCGAGGATTTCCACGTCGGCCTGTGCAAAAATGCTGACATAACTATATTTAAAGGCAGCGTCTGGATTGAAGGGGCCGGGTATGATAGCGCTACGATCAAACTCATAACTGTAATTGCCCGCGCCCAAGGTCAATAGGGCGTCGTCAATTCCTCGGTAATTGAATAGACCTTCGGCTTCGCGTCCAACTTGATTGAGAGTATTGTCGCCAAAGAAGGGCGCCATCAGGGCTTCAAGATCGTTCGAAGTGTAGCTGTAAAAACCAGTGAATTCCCATTCGTCACGAATGACGCTTATCCGCGGCGAAAGAAGATTTGACTGGTTTGAGTTGGTTTGTTGAGAGGGGAAGTCAGGACTTAGTGAACTACCGGCTACCTGAAGGTTAGAGTTTTGAACGTAACCGAGAATATCAAAGTAGATTTCGTCGCCGATTTCCACGGCGATGTTTCCTCGGAACATACCGTTATCGAATGCCGACGAGGCGCGATCATTATCTGTAGCGATAGAGCTGCCCTCCAGCACTACCCCCAATTTGCCAGCTGCAATATTGATTTTGTGTCCGGTGCGAAATGTTGAGAAAGAGCCCATCTCCGCGTAAGACGAAAGGGTATCAGCGCCCACGAAACGGGCGTCTGTTGAGCGCAAGTCAATGGCGCCGCCCATTGCATCAGC
>Ga0160423_10000188_pt1 | contig 46587 bp, 62 predicted proteins | sample CRUFie14St8metaG_FD_108191 | JGI IMG/M metagenome (GOLD analysis project Ga0160423, IMG submission 108191) | Marine microbial communities from the Costa Rica Dome - CRUD Field 142mm St8 metaG | ecosystem: Environmental > Aquatic > Marine > Oceanic > Photic zone | place: Costa Rica: the Eastern...
CCCATATAAATATAATGCTCTTAAATTTCCCAGGTTACCAATGGATTCTGGTAAGTAAGTTATATGATTATTATCCATATGTAATTCTTCTAAATTTTTTAGATTACCAATGGATTCAGGTAAGTGGGTGATCTTATTCCCATACGCATATATTATTTTTAGATTTTTTAGATTACCAATGGATTCAGGTAAATGGGTGATCTCATTTCCGGATACATTTAATATTCTTAAGTTTTTTAATATATGTGTATTATCCGGAATTGATTTTAGACCAATTCCTTTTAAATCCAATTTATCTAATTCAGATATCCAAAGGTTTTCTACATTATATCTTATACAGTATAATGGGAATTTTCTTAATTCTATGGCTACATCATTATCATATGATAATGATGTAGCCATAGAAAATGCTAAATCCAGATTAACTCCACCACTTTGGAGCAATTTTTTTATATTTTTAGTATTATTATCCAAGACTTTTTATTAATTTACAAAATTTTCTGAATTCAGATTTTGATATGGCAACTGGTTTGTCGGTTTTGTTATATTTTTCAAATGATTTATTGATTTGTAACAATTCTTTACCAGTATATCCCAAACCCCATTTTTTAATCCTATTTTCTATTGTGTTGATGGATCTTTGATTTTTAACATCAATTTCATATTTTAAATCTATCAGGATTCTCAACCAATCAAATGTTACAGTATCTCCTGATTTATTAGTCCATTTGTGATATCCATCATCAGATTTGATAATATCAAACCCTAATTTGTGTGACAGTAAATTTCCTATTGCACAAGCATATTTATCACCAATTATTAATGAACCATTTTTTAATGCTAATTTTAGAATGTTAATAGTATTAGATGATCTGCTCATAATTTATAGTTAATGTCTTAGTTTTTTGATTTTATAAATAAATTTTGGGGTTTCTTTGATATCATTAAATCTTATATCTAATGATATCAAAGAAGTTAATTTTCCCAATGAATTTGGAAATTCATTTATACAATTACAACTTATATCCAATTCTTCTAAATTCACCAATTTATCGAATGTATGTGGTAATGTAGTAATCATGTTACCACACGCGTTAAATTCTTTTAAATTTTTCAACTCCCCAATTGAATCTGGTAAAGTGTCTATACTATTATTTGATATATTAAAGCATATCAAATTTTTCAACTCCCCAATTGAATCTGGTAAAGTGTCTATATAATTATGATCTACATATAATTCCTTTAGGTTTTTTAGTTTTCCTATGGAATCTGGTATTTTTGATAATCCACGATCATATACATCAAGTATTTGAAGATTCATCAAATAATCCATTTCCATATTATGCTCTAAACAATGGAAGGGGCGATCTATTAGTAAATCCCTTATTATATCATCATATGTAGCCATGCTAGATTTAACATAACTAAATGCTGAATCTACATCATGCTCATTTCCATACCTCAATACTTCAATTAATTTGTGTCTTTCCATATTACTATATTTCCATTTCTGGTTCAAATCCAATAAAATTTTTTATATTAAATGATTTATAATTACCACCCATAGAATGATCAAAATATCCTATTTGGGTTATGGTTTTACCAATAGATTTTCTCACGGACATCATGTATTTGGTAATCGATGTAAAATCAATGGCACAGTATACATGTTTTATGCTTTTATCACTCTTCCTATATGATAATACACCATAATAAGTTTTGAAGTTACTAATAACTTCATGTGATATTGACATCAGGTCATCTTTTTCAAATGAATTTTGATTATTTCTATTAATAGCATTTGCTATCAAGCAGACTATTTGTTGATATGTACCCGATTGATTCATAATAACCTTTATCGTATCTTTACATAAAATATTACAAAAATCGTGCCAAATTATTTATATGACAGAGTGTCATATAAATAAAATTTTAAGTTAAGTTAACTATATTTTTATAGGATTTTTCTTTAGGCTACTAGTAGAATCTGGTAATTTTTTAATTGGATTATTTTTCAACCATAATTCTCGTAAATTAGTTAAATTACCAATGGAATCTGGTAGTGTAGTTAATTGATTATTTTTCAACCATAATCTTCTTAAATTAGTTAAATTACCAATGGAATCTGGTAATGTAGTTAATTGATTATTTCCAAACCCAATCATTTCCAACATTTTTAGTTTACCTATTGAATCTGGTAGTGTAGTTAATTTATTTGTATATGCAAATAAATCGGTTAATTTTTTTAGTTTACCTATTGAATCTGGTAGTGTAGTTAATTGATTATTTTCAATTCTGAGAATTTCTAAATTAGTTAAATTGCCAATACTATCTGGCAATTTAACTAATTGATTATTATCTATATATAATTCACGTAGATTCACTAGTTTACCTATTGAATCTGGTAGTGTAGTTAATTGATTATTTTCAATTCTGAGAATTTCTAAATTAGTTAAATTACCTATTGAATCTGGTAATGTGGTTAATTGATTATTATTCAAAAATAATTGTTCCAAGCTGACTAATTTACCAAATTCATTTGGTAAATTAGTCAGCTTATTATTTGAAATATCAATAGATTCCAGATTCACCAATTCACCAATACTATCTGGTAATTCGTGTATATCATAATTATATAATAAAAATAATGATCTCAATGATCTCAGATAATTCATTTCAATCCCATATTTTAGGCAGTGATATTCATATTCTCTACTAATCTTATTAGATAATTTTTTACTATAATTGCCATTTGGAAATTGAGATTCAATTAGCATGAAACCTAAATCTATATTGGCAATATCACCACTACTTAACAAATCCAATATCCCATCTTCGGTATAGGATTCATTGATAAAAGAACCAAAATTTTTGATATAATTATTCATATGTTATAGTTATATTTTATCCAATTTATTAGGCAATTTTTAAATGATGATTTCCAGATCATCATTTAAATTTGGTAATTCAACTATTTGATTGTCACCAATATCAAGTACAGTTAATTTTTTCAAATTACCAACTGATTCTGGTAACTCAGTTAAATGATTATTATTAATATATAATTCTTCCAAATTTTTCAAATTACCAACTGAATTAGGCAAATTATTTAAATCATTGAAATTGATATCAAGTACAGTTAATTTTTTCAAATTACCAACTGATTCTGGTAACTCAGTTAAATGATTATAGCTGACATATAATTCTTCCAAATTTTTCAAATTACCAACTGATTCTGGTAACTCAGTTAAATGATTATTATTAATATATAGCCTAGTTAATTTTTTCAAATTACCAACTGATTCTGGTAACTCAGTTAAATTTAATTCATCTAACCATAAGCTTTCTAATCCCATTAAATAATCCATTTCCACACCATATTTTAAACAATAATATCCATAATCTCTAATTTTCTTGGATAATTTTTTACTATAATTATTATTTGGAAATTGGGATTTAATTAACATAAATGCCAATTCCATACTATCATCATCACCACTATTTAGCATGTCTATTATACCATCTTCGGTATAAGATTCATTGATGAAGGAACCAAAATTTTTAATATAATTATTCATACTACAATCCTCTTTTTTGTTTTACGTTTATAGTTCCAGTCATTAGAAAACTTGTTAATCTGTTAATTTCTGATGACATAGCAGTTATATCACCTCTCATTTTCAACATTTCTTTCAACAATGCTTTTATAACTTCATCAGTTGATGATTTACCAGATTTATCACCAGATTTATCACCAGATATTTCTTTTAATTCTGTATTTAGTTTATCACCAGCAGTTGTTAATATGTTATTAGTAGTTGAAAAATTGGGTGGTGTAGTTTTTTGGGTTATTTGATTAAGTCCTTTGGCTATACCCATATTGGTCTTAAATGCATCAGGATCTACTTCTGCGAATGCCTCCAAAGCATCTGCCCAATCTTCAAATGCTTCTAACTTATCCTCATCTAATTTAGATATATATGATATATGATCTTTTAATGATTTATTAAATTTATCAAAAGATTTGGCTAATTTTTCCATTGGTTTAGCCAATTTTGATATTCTTTCTACTTGGTTAATTATATCAGTAGTTGATACACCTATTTCCACTGCTTCTTTCTCAGATTTTGCTGCTTCTCTCAGATGACCAAGTAAACTCCTAACTCCCATGCCTATCTCATCAGCCTTTTTCTTTGCATTGATGGACTTTACAGAGTTCATTAATTTTGCTATTGATTGTAATGGGTTACCAAGACCTTTAATAATCTCTACTCCTTTGGTTACATCTCCTGAACTAAACCAACCACTTGTTTTCCTATCCATTTTACCAATACGGGCAAACTGTTCAGGTATAGTGTCAAGAATAGATCCTATATTCTTTTTTATACCCATTAATGATTCTTCTGTTATTCCCTCCTTACCGTTTGGTTTCCATGCCAATACTCCTTCTGATAGGTTTTTCAAGTTTTGCCCAAGTTTCATGGTAGCCTCAATACCAGTCTCAATATCACCTTTTGAGAAATCAGTACCAAATACCATACCAAATAAACTAGTTTCAGTATCATCACCCCTTTCTCGCTTACCTATACTTGCAAATATTGCAGGTATGGTATTGAGCACTCTTTGGATATTTTGATTCACTATAGCCAAATCTTCTGGGGATAATTTCATATTTTTCCATGAAACAATACCTTCTGATAGGTTTTTCAAGTTTTGCCCAAGTTTCATAGTGGAAGATATACCAGATTCCACATCCCCTTGTGAAAAATCAGCACCAAACATCATCCCTAATAAACTAAATTTGGATTTGCCCTTCCTATCTCTTTGACCTATACTTGCAAATATTGCAGGTATAGTATTGAGTACTCTTTGGATATTGGAACTAACTAAGTCCATATCGGACTTAGTTATTTGCAGCTCTTTCCATGCCAATATGCCCTTTGATAATATACTCAAATTTTTCCCCATTCTCATGGTAGAATCTATACCTCTCTCAGTATCATTTCTACCAACAGGGAATCCAAATAGTTTGCTCATTCCCTTAGTACTACCAGCAGTTGCAAATGCTTCTGATAAACTTGATATAGTACCTTTTAATAGTTTGTTATCATCTATTGTCCATCTACTAACCTTGTTTTTCCACATACTTATACCCAATGATAGTGGTATAAGTGCTAAACCCATGGCACCCACTACTGGTATTTTTAGTGGTAGAGTTAGTGCTTCGGTAATTGATAATCCACTAAATCCCTTTCCAAATCCCTCTATTACTGATTTTATTGATAATTTTATACCCTCTGCTCGTTTCTCATCCATGGATGGAAACATTGATACTCCTTTGGCTATTACCATTAATGCAACACCAGTACCAGCCATGGCAAGCGATCCTGACAATATCAATCCGGTCACTGCACCAGCAAGAGCAAATGATGCACCCATACTGGTTATTAGTGCCGGAACTTGCCAATATATGTTTTCATTGTTTTTTAATGTTTCACTTAATGATTTAATTCCAGGAGATAATATGAGTAACGATAGGGACATTGCTGCAACTGCAATTGAACCTTGAATAATGGGCATCATAAACCTACCAGCTACACCATATGTCGTCCCCAATATTCCTATCATTCCAACTAATTTGAATACATCTTCGAATGGTGGCAATCCCTCAGTTGATTTTTTAATTCCCAGGCTAAATAAAAAGTTTGATAGAGTTAATACCGTAACAGCTATAGAACCTTTGACTATTTGTTTATCAAATTTACCTATTATGGTATATACTAATGAATTCAATCCTATCAATCCAAGTATTTTAAACGTGGATACATAATCTATGTTTTTGGCTATAACTCCGGTAAAGAATGTTATGGTGGCAAATGTGGCTATGGAACCAGCCATGAACAACACAGATTTAGACCCACCTCTGATTTTTTTATCTCTTTTACCTATTTCAGTGAATAATATACCATATCCCGCAAGTACCGTGGATAAACTAAGTATTGATGTATAATCTATGTTTTTTGCAATTTCTGATGATAAATATAGACTACCTGCAAATGCCAATGTGCTTATACCTATTCTTTTCACATTTTTAGCACCTTCTGTTGCCTCTTCTGTACCAAATTTAGTTACAGCTGGTGTTATTATTTTTAATATACCAGATAGTAGTATGCTAGATGGGTATGCTAATGCTAATAATGGTGTTGCTAATGCCATGCTAGAACCAAATGACAACACACTAGATGATATACCAGTCATGGCACCAGATACTGCTTCTAAATTTTCTAAATTTTCAGTTTTAACATTATTAGAAAATGTTGATATAGAATTTAATACAGAAGCTAATTTTTTACCTGCATTTTTATCCAATTTTTTACTAGCTTCTGCTATTAGTTTTAGCCCATTACCTAAATTTTCTATGGATTCTGCTGGAATATCGTCTATTTTTCCGGCAGATTTTCCGGCAGACTGATTTGTTATATTATCATTAATAACAGCCATTCCATGAACCATTGATTCCAATAGTTCAGCAGATCTCATACTATAAAATGAAATTCTACTACTATAATCCAGTTGTCCCTTTTCGTATATAGTTAATGCCATGTCACAATGATAAATAATTAAATTTAATTATTTATCATTGTGACATGGCAAATTATATGTTGAAGATGACATATTGGATTTGATAGAAAATGACATGACAAAATATGGAACTTGATATAAAGATTCATAGTATTATATAGAGTAATATGCAAATCACCAGATTTTATTAAAAAATTTAAAAAGATCGTATTGATACGATATTAATTATCAACAATAAAATTTATGAAAAGATTAAGTAAATTTAGCGAAATCACCATCAATGATGCACGTCGTACATATACCTACGATGAAGTGATGAAGGTACTATATACTGGTAATAAAGGTAGATTAAATGCGGTATTTAAACATATTAAATCAACTTATCCAAATGGAGATTATCCAAATGAAATGAGAGAACGCATGATAAGATATCCTTATCATTGTTTATTAAATTACTTAGAACTAGATCACTATAAAAAGCAAACCAAAATATATATGTTTTCTCAAAACATATCTGAATTACCAGAAGCATTGGGAGAATTAACACGCCTAAAATCATTATCGTTAGCAGATAATAGATTAACTAAATTATCTGGTAAAATATTATCTAAATTAAAAAATTTAAGATCACTTGATTTAAGTAGAAATCAATTAACTAATATACCAACAGGGTTATCCAAGTTAAATAGATTGGAAACATTAAATATATCTATTAATAAATTCAATAAACTACCCAATTCAATATTTAAGATAGAGTCTATTGAAACACTATATGCTGATGAAAACAAAATAAAAGAAATACCAGATGAAATTAATCAGTTTCTATTTTTAGAAAATTTACATGTAAATGATAATATGATAACACATATATCAGAATCCATTAATGATATATCGAGCTTAAAAATGTTAATGGTGAAAAGAAATCCCATAATTAACGATTTTCCACCCCATTTAGATAGATTTAGATTTTTTAATGGTTTAGATCAAAATCCCCGTCGAAGCGATACATATTAATTCTAATTCTAAAAATTGTAGTATGGCAAGTTATATTAAAAATTTTAGTTCCTTTATTAATGAATCTTATACTGAAGATGGCATACTGGATTTGATAAAAAATGGGGGTAGTTCCAATATAGAATTGGGGTTTATGTTAATCAAATCCCAATTATCAAATAAATCATTTAGCAGTGATTTGATTAATATTATCAAGAAATATCCCAGATATTGCATAAAATATGATGTGGGAGTAAAACATATGTCAGATTTAAAAGAGTTGTGGATAAACAATATCCAATTAACTAGTTTACCTAGTTCTATTGGTAATTTGAAAAATTTGATGTATTTAAATGCTTCGGATAATCAGTTGATTAATTTACCTAGTTCTATTGGTAAACTAACTAAACTAAAAAAACTATATTTACATCATAATCAATTAGTTAGTTTACCAATAGAACTAGGTAAATTAAAAAATCTGACAGAATTGCATATTCATAATAATCAACTAACTGAATTACCTAGTTCTATTGGTAAACTAAAAAATCTGACAGAATTATGGATGAATAATAATCAAATGTCTAAACCACCAGAATTTTTAAAAAAATTGAAAAAATTGAAAAAAATAATATATCTATAATATGGAAAGTTATATTAAAAATTTCAGTTCCTTTATTAATGAATCTTATACTGAAGATGGTATATTAGATTTAATAAATAGTGGTGATAATGCCAATATGGATCTGGGATTTATGCTAATCAAATCCCAATTCCCAGATGATAACTATGGTGAAGATTTATTAAATTCAATCAGAAATAATCCTTATTATTGCTTAAAGCACTATGTTGATATGGATTATATGAGATCACTAAATGGGCTATATCTTGATGGTAATGAAATAGACGAATTACCAGATAGCATTGGTGAATTGGTGAATTTGGAAGATCTATATATAAACAACAATAACTTATCTGAAATACCGGATAGCATAGGTAATTTAACAAAATTAGATACATTAAATATTAGTGATAATCAATTATCTGAATTACCGGATAGCATATCTAAATTGAAAAAATTAAATATGCTATATATTAGTGATAATCAATTATCTGAATTACCAGATAGTATATTTAAATTAAAAAATCTTAAAGGACTATACGCTGCTACTAATTCGATATCTGAAATACCAAATGATATAGGTAATTTGAAAAATTTGGATACCATATTTCTCAGTAATAATTACATAAAAGAATTACCAAAGTCCATGACTAAGTTGAGAAAATTAAAAAAACTCATGTTGAATTACAATTATATAGGTCAATTGCCTGAATTTATGGAACATATGGGCATCGAATACCAAATGGTTAGTAGGTAGTAATTCGGTAACCATTTCTATTATGTTAATTTAAAAATATTAAAAACTAATAGAAATGGAAAAATTTAGTCTTAAAAGAACCAAGCAATGTGGTAAATGTCCCTGGAAAGTATCAACTAACCCACATGACATACCTAATGGATATTCATTGGAGAAGCACAAAAAATTTATTGATACATTACCTAAAAATAATAACATAGAATAATGGAAAAACACATTAAAAATTTTAATCAATTTATTAATGAATCTGATGAAACGGATAGTTTGTTGGAGTTATTTAACAGTAAAGACAAATCAAAAATCACGAATGGATTTAAAATGATGCTAGATAATAATCTTGATGTTGGCACAATCAGAAAACTAAATTTATCATATTCTGAATTGGATGAATTACCAGACACCATAGATAGATTTACCAATCTAGAAGAATTGAGATTAGTTGATAATAATCTTAAAAAGTTACCAGATTCAATTGGTAAGCTCAAAAATTTAAAAAAATTATATATATCAGCCAATAGTCTTAAAGAGTTACCCCGTAATATATATGATCTTAAAGATCTGGTAGTATTGGAAATATCATCCAATAATTTCGGGGAATTACCAGATTCAATTGGTAAGCTCAAAAATCTAAAAGAACTGGATGCATCATCTAATAAATTATCATCTATACCAGATTCAATTGGTAATCTAATAAATTTAGATAAATTGAATTTTAGTAACAATGATATTAAAGTACTACCAGATTCAATTGGTAAGCTCAAAAATCTAAAAGAACTGGATATTACTAGAAATCAAGTAAAAGAGTTACCAAAAACCATGGGTGATATGGGTGATGAATTTATACTATATCAATAAGTAATTAATTTCATTACCAAAATTGTTAAAATTAATTATATCATGAGATTTAATGAAAAAAGAATAGTAACCAAGAGAAAACATAGACTTGGTGAAATAGAATATCCCGAATATAGGCATGATGACAGACATTTGATGAGGAATAAGATAATATGTCATATTGGGGACAATAAGAAATTATCAAAAGAATCTCTGAGAGAATTTTTTGATCTACTATCATCAGATCCCGAAATAGGTAAATCACCCCATAAAACTTGGCTAAGTAAAAATACCCATATGATAAAAAATTTCAAATTGGGTACCAAAGATTATTATTGTCTAACCAAACAGGGGAAAAGATTGTATAAGCATTTATTAACCAATATTAGTGAAAAATCAACTAGTAAATCCCAACAAAGACTCATGGGTATAGCATATTCGGTTAAATCTGGGAAACAAAAAATAGATGACATTCCTGGTGATATTAGACAAAAAATACAGGACATGGTGGATGGAATGAGTTTAGATAATTTAAAAAAATACGCATCTACTGATCATAATAATTTGCCAGATAAGATAAATGACAATTCATCATTAGATGGAGTTGCATCAGAATATAGCACATTACCAAATATTTATAGAAAAAATAAAATAATATATGTTGAAGCCTAAAATAAGCGAAATAGAACCATTTAATTTAAATAGTTTTGTTAAAAATACCATATTTTGTTATCTAGATCATAGATGTGGCAATCATGGTAATGAGACAAGACCAATATTGATATTTGCCCAAGGAGATGATGGATCTTATAAAGGTGCAGAGATATCTACACATAGAGATGGTATAATGTACTCTGCGGATGTACATACTCATGGTTCCAATATAGACATGGATTCTATAACAAGTGATCCTTATACATTATTACATGATTGGTTAATAAGTATCAAGAGAGATGATTTATTGGTAGAAATGATATAAGAAACTACCATAAAATGTTATAATAATATTTATATGAAAAAAACATTTTTATTAATACTATTCTTGTTCATATTGTATCATGCATATGGATATTTTTTTATAGATAAACAGTTCTTTATGAGAAAGTTGTTTGTTATACATCATTATGTTATGATGTTGGTTGGCATGATTGCAACGTTGGCAGTCTATATAAAAAATCCCATATCTAGATGATAGATATAGAAATTTTACATGGGGTTTTTAAAGAAAGAGGATTTGAATTATCTGATGATATTATAAAATCAATACATGATGATATAGAATCATCTGGTAGTATGTCAGAAGGTGAAATAATAGGATATTTACTAGAGGATGATATTACTAAGGTAAATGATATATCAAACATAGTTGAGATAAGTAATTTCATACATGAACAAGTCACTGAATATAGGAGCATATATGGGGATCGTCATAAAGGTAATATATATACGACTACTGTTACAGGTAAAAAACAGTATGAGTATGATAGAGAACTAAGTATGAAAGATGACACCATAAATACTCTAAATAACCACATTCAAGACTTAAATGACACAATAGAAGATTTAAAGTATAAACTTCGTAACCTAACTAATTAAAATTATGCCAAATAATAATTATAATTCAAAATTATTGTCAATAAAAGTAAACAATTGGAATCCCAATAAACCTATACCAGAGTTAAATAACAGATCATGCCCAGATTGTGATAATGAATTATATGATACTAATCCCCATGAAGTTATCTCAAAAGATGGTATGAGGTGTAAATTGATACATTGTGAAAATTGTGGATATAAAGGTTCCAGAATAACCATAATATAAAACTATGAACGATAAAGATGCTATTTATTTCGGTTTGCTTATGTCGAAATACCATAAACAAATTAATTGTGGATATTATAACAATAATAAGTTAAGTGATGAAAAAAGAGGTAAATTGAGAAAGAAGCGTAAGAAAAAGAAAAGAAAATAATTATGCATAATTTCAAATTTGTGGATGAAAATGGTAAACCTGTTGACAGGAATCCTATTGATTATCCATATTCATATGACAATCATGCGATTTATCGCAATGGCAGAAATGATGAAATTACTAATACAGAATATTCTGATAGGTTAATGACTAGCAATTCAAAGAAGCATAAATCATTATGTAATGAAATATTTGGATCACCCTACGCTAACTGGAGTGAATCACCCGCTAATCTAATTGAAAAATTTATCAAAAAATTTTTCAATTATGATCATGATGTGAAATTGATATTATTGATGAAAGGTTGCAATAATATGAGTGGATATCCATATCACATACTAAGATATAAATTAATAACATAATCATGAATAATTCGGTAACTATTACACCAAATACCACAGCTGTTGTCAACAAATCCATTAAAGTTAAAGTCACATATTGTGATGATCCTACTGGAATGTCTGATGATAGTGAAATCACAATAGAATTACCCACTGGTTTTTGTTTGTTGTGTTATCATGATGGAAAAGAAGTATCTCTATTATCTAGAATAATGCCATTTATAAGAGAGGAAACTGGCATTGAAGATGGTTATATAACCGTATGGAAAGTATATACTTTATGATTCTTGATCTCTTATCATTTGTTCCCTTATTTCACCCATATTTTCCCATTCTCTTTTAATACAAGTAAGCACCTGGGTTAATTTTTCACTACTTTTATCCCAAATATATCTTATTTTCGACACAACATACCACCCAGATAAAAAAATACTCATAGTCCCTTGTTTATTTTCATCTCCATCATCTGGATCATCAAAATTAGTTTCTCTTGTAAATTCATTATCATCATATATTATAAATATAGGTATGATAGTTCCCATACTTATAGATTGATTGATAGTGGATAGTTCAACCTCCAATCTCATTCTGGAAATATGGGAAAAATTCTGCATATTTTGAATACTAGAATGTAAATAGTTATCATGGACATTTTCTGATTGAACACCTAAATATTCATATTTTATCTGATCATTTTTATCTTCGTCAACTCTACCTCTGAGTACCGATGATGGGTTTACTCCATCGGTATCCATCGGTTCTATAAAATATTCTACATATTTCTTAGTCTTTTTATCATAATATTGAATGTATTTTTTATATCCATCTCCAAGAGTAATTTGACCATTATCGCTAATTAATGTAAATCCTTTTATATAATTTGGTTCGTTTGCCTTAATTCTGGAATTAGTTAAATACATTAATGATTCAAATTTCTCAATAAAAGTATCATTGAATCTATATTCGGATTCAATGATCTGGTTAGATATAGATGTATTAATGTTATCCTCTATTACTAATAAATCATTAATATTTATGAAATTCATATAATAATATTGATCCACAAAGCATGTATTAAATGATCTATCGTCTATATATGAATGTGTTATGATGTCATGTATAAAATTTTTCCTAGTGTCATATGGATTTATCCAGCACATCTTATCGTTGGTATTAGTTGTATTAGAACAAAACCCCAATTTTAATAGATCCGATAATTCTTTTAATACTTCAAATGAAGTTCCATCATAGCATTCACTAAATTCTCCATATATGGATGGTATTCTCAATATGGCTTCACAAGAAAATATCATGTTATTTCCGGAAGGGTTCGTTGATAATGGTGACTGAATGGCTATAGCGGTAAAATCCATTCTAATGGGTTTATATTCATCATTATTTGGTGCTAAATATAATGATATGACATCACCATCTCTGGGATAGTGTCTTGATATAAATTGACCACCCATTTCTCTAAATGAAAATGATAATGTTGGTAATAGATCTTCACCTATGGTAAGTTCCATAAATTCTATTAAATTACCACTATATTTCATCCCATTCATTTGAATATATGGACTCAAGGTACCAACCACATTTTCAAATCTGTTGGTTTCATTTTTTAGATCACTGTTATCTTGACCGTATTTGTAATCTATTATTTTTAGTTCATCCAATATTATGGATGGATTATGATATTTTATGATTTGTTTGCCCATATAATTTTATATATTTATAAATATATAAAATATGAAATATATAAAATTATTTGCTGAATATATAAATGAATCCGATGAGTCAAAAATAGTGGGTATGCTAAAAACTGGTGATGACATTAACGTAGAACTAGCATTTAATCTATTATCATCGCAAAATATACAAATTAAGGATACCAGTATAATACGAAAATATCCCATACATTGTTTAAAACATGGATTAGAATTAGAATGGTTATACAATTTAAAATCTATAAATGCTTCTAATAATGGTATATCAGAATTACCAGAATCAATAGGTTCGTTGAAAAACCTAGAGGAATTAAACCTACATGGTAATATGATACAAGAATTACCAGAATCAATAGGTTCATTGGATAGTTTGAATGATCTTTATCTATCATCCAACAGACTAGTTAAATTACCAAGAACCATGGGTAACCTTGGTAATTTAACTAGTCTGTATTTATCAAATAATCAACTATCAAAACTGCCACCTTCTATAAATAAATTATCAAAATTAGAACAATTATATTTATCAAATAATCAACTATCAAAACTGCCTGATTTAAGTAATCTCAAATCACTTAAATCACTTTCATTATCCAATAACCATTTTAAGGTAATACCAAAACAATTGATTGGATCTGGTATTACCAGTCTAAATATGTCAGATAATCCAATCAAATTTATAAATGACTATGTATCTAATTTAAATTTGGATGAAATAACCATAAGCACAGGAATTAATTCTAAAAGACTAATGGATCTGATAGATGGAATAAAAATTTATTATGACTAAAATAAAATCATTAAAGCCATCATTAAATAGCCCATATAAACAAGGTTATTATACACCAAAGAACACAAAAAAATATATTGGTAAAAATCCCAAGATAATTCATAGATCTGGTTTAGAACTTAAGTTTTGTAAGATTTGTGATATGAGTAATTTAGTATCTGCGTGGTCTAGTGAAGAATTAGTAATAAAATATTTAAACCCAATAGATAAAAAGGTTCACGATTATTACCCAGATTTTTTTGTCCGTATGAGTAATGGCACAAAGTGGTTGGTTGAAATAAAGGCTGCTAATAAACTTAAAAAACCCAAAAAACCTAGTAAATTTGCCAGTAATAAGAGTTGGATTAATTATTATAAAAATTTAAGAGAATTCATAATAATTAATGCAAAAAAGAAAGCATCAGAACAATACTGCGCTAAATTTCCCAGTTGCTATTATATAATGATCACAGAAAAATCTGATATATTGAAAAAATTTAAATAAATATTGTAACTAAATTACTAAGATACATGATAAAACATCAAAAATGTATTTATCATGGGGAAAAAACACTATATAGATAGGAATCAGTTTCATGAAGTTATGACTTATTGTAAGAAAAATGATGAGTTAAATGATGAAGCCATATCATATTTCATAAAATTGAGTAGAAATGTTGCAAGAAAGTACTATTATGGTAATAATATAGATATAGAAGATGCAGCATCAATGTCCATAGAAGATTTACTCAAATATTGGAAAAATTTCAAAGAAAACAATCTGGTAAAACTTAATATACTAAGGAATTTTAATGATGGAGAATCCATTGAAATAATGATAGATGGGATAGATTCCATGGTTTTTACTGCTAAATCGAATCCATCCCATTCATCAGAATTTTTAATAAGGGATACTAAAAACAGAACCATACAGGAATTCAAATCAATAACCAAAGAATATAGTGATAAATTTATGGTATACCATGATCAGGTTAAGTGTAATTTAACAATAATGGATAACCATAATAAGGATAACCCGAATATATTTTCATCAATGAAAATGATTGGATCACCTGATTTATATAAAATAAAGAAACACAAATCTGGTGATTTGATAACATTTGACAAACCCCCCAATGCATTTTCTTATTTTACTAGCATATGTAATAATGCAATAAGAAAATATTTGAATATGGCTAATCCAAAACATCTTAGAGATGGTAACAAGATAAGTATACAAGGTATCAATATTAACAATAATGGGTTATATTCAATATAAATAATGTAACATTTTCATAAAATCCCATATAAAAATTTTATGAAAAATTTGTTTAAATTATCCCTATTATTGTTATTAATATCAGTTGTTGATACTGCCATATCTCAAAATTCTACCAGGAAAAAACTCAAAGGACACCAGTATAGAAAGTATAATATTGAAAAAACTTATAAGATAAAATCCCAGTTAACATTTGGTGGTGATAAATTGAATGTAACAATAATATATTCATATAGCAGAAATAAAATATTGAATATATTATGGAGAAATAGAATAGATATACTAAAAGCCGTATCAAAAATAGAATTAGATCACATAAGAAATGCTATAAAAATGGACATGGATCAAAAGTTTTAATCTTTGCCATTCATTTTGTTGATTATTACAGATAATTCTGTTAGATTTTTCTTTAGATTTTTGACCATGGTATCCATATTATTAATAGAAGACTCTGTATCTAAGACCTTTTCATGACCATTCATAGCCATTAATATACCCTTAATTTCAGATATTTCCCTGGAATTTTTTTCTATACCGTGGTTAATTTCTCTTCTAATGGTATCCAACATACCATATATCTGCTTACCCTGGTTTAATTCTTCTATTATTAGATCATTTATTTCTTTTATAGATGTACCATACATCTCTTTAAAGAAATCACCCAATTCCACATATTTATCAAATATTCTAGATGTTTGATTTCTTTGAAATTCTGAATTAGTTTCTAATTCATGCTTCAATAGTGTTTCGTCTCTATTTATATTATTTTCATTATTCCTCTTATCTATATCCAATTTTTCTTTTTGAGCCTGTGCCCTCATTTCTTGATTGGCTTTTTCAGATTCTGCCAGTCTTTCATTTTTTCCCTTTATATAATTTGCTATCCATCCACTACCACCAAGTAATAATGTTATTAATGCATATACTATATTGCTAGTGGTGATAACGGTTCCACCAGTAGATGCAGATTTTGTGGTATCTGCTAATAATATTATTAATTGTTCCATCTTAAATCTATGAATTTAAAAATCTTATTGACAAAAACCGACACTAAAGCCTTTATACTATCCTTGTATTCTACTATATTGGTTGGTTTTGTCATATATGCTGATGCACCATACTTTTTACTATCGGATATATCTTCATCTGATGAAGATGTAGTCATCATTATACATGTAATACGAATATCCATATTACCAAGTTCCATTAACATTTCAATACCACTCATTTTTGGCATATTAATATCCACCAAACACATATCTATACCCACATCTTTTATTATTGATATACCCTGTTCGCCATCACTAGCCTCATATATATCAAATGTACCTGGATAATGTCGTTCTATGGTATCTCTCATTAGGAATGTATCTTCAAACCTATCATCTACTATGAGTAATTTAATTTTGCTCATCTTTTGGTAATGTAAAAAATATTTTGAATCCATTTTCATCATTAGTGAAATCTAATTCACCACCGTGGTCTTTAACTATTTTTTCACAAATAGCTAGTCCTATGCCAGTTCCCTCTACATCTCTATTTAATCTACCAAACAGTTTAAATGCATCCTGTTTATATTTGGTATTTATGCCAACCCCATTATCTTTAACATATAGAATGATTTTTTTGCCCACGTTTTCATATCCATGGGATATCACTAAATCATTTTGACCGCTGTATTTGATTGAATTAATAAAAAGATTTTGATATATTCTTTTTATTAATTCAAAATCAGCATATACATTTGGGTATATCCCTGTTTCTTTGGTTATTTTTATAGTATTATTTTTGTCTTTAAATTGTTTTATATGAGAAGATATTACATGTCTGGCTTCGTGTATAGCCATAATAGGGTTAAATGATGTTTTTTCGGTTATGTTGATTCTGGAATAAGTTAAAGATCCATCTATGATATTAGACATTTCATGGGAGCAATCATGTATCATCATACACATTTTCTTTACCATGGCATTATTAGTATTATCACTTTCTATTTCCACTATCACTCTATCTGATATACCCATCAAATTTGATAGTGGACTCTTCATATCATGAGCTGTAATATATGCATATTTTTCTAACATATCATTTTTAGCCTCAAGATCTTTTTTTCTGTTTTCATGAGTAGTCCAGTCAACTATACCAAGTATACAACTATCTATATTATTTTGATAAGTATGATTTCCATATACCAATAGATACTTATATGAATTACCTATACTCAGTTTAATTCTTTTTTCAAAAGAAATCTTCTTATATATGGAATCAGTAATCTTCTTATATAAATCATCATATTCTGGCTCCTCCATCATATTTTGTATGATATTCACCACATCATGATTAACACCATCTATCCCCAATAATGACTTAAAATAATTGTTGATATAGGATACTTTATTATTACTTTGTATCAAACATATACCAATAGGCAATACTTCATTTAGTTTTTTCCATTTATTGTTGCTATTTTCTATTACCCTGTTTATTTCTTCATATGTTGTAACTCTTCCTAACAATACTATACCATCATTATGACCGTATATATCAAATGAGTAATTTTTATCATCTATAACTTCTGGTATATTTTTGTGAGAATTGTTAGTTCCATGGAGTTCATTAAATATAATTCTCCATCTATTATTATTGAAATGTTTTACAGTCTTCCAATTATCCCCGACAGATATTTTTGTATTAAATGATTCATTAATAAAATTCATAAATGATTCATTTATGAATTTTACTCTATAATTGTCATCTAATGATAAAAAATATTCATCTATATGATTAAGTTCATTCATCATGATCCATTATAGGATATATTATATCAAAGAAATTAATACCCATATTGGTATTATTAAAATCTTCTATGTTAAATTTGGGTAACGATATAGTTTTAGCCCCATTATTCTGCATTGATTTACGGCAAATATGCAATTTGGCTACTGCCACTGCTGGCATCAATATTGTTTGTATTTCCTCACTATTAACCATATCCTTAATGTCAGATATATAAGAATCACTAGATTTGACATCACTTAATTCTAAAAAATCGAAAGATTTTTCATCAATAATGGGTACCAAAACCTCCAATAACTCCATGGTTATGGAGTTATTGGAGTTATTATTGAATTCTTCAAATCTAAATTTTCTAAATTCAATAGTATCTGTATCTTCTAATATGTCATCAGCGTCATCAGCGTCATCAATTGATGATACCACATCGGTTAACTTCTTTTTTAATCTAGACAACCAATAATTAGTTTTTGAGGTAAACCCAAACTTGTTTATTAATGATCTATTACTTAATAAATTATAGATTTTTACGAATTCTTTTATTTTACCAGTTATCATATTATTTGTTATTGACCAACCATACCAACTATGGTAATAGAATCACTTGTACTTAAATTAAATTGTGCAATGACTGCATTAAAATAAAGAGTGGCACCATTAAAACTAGTTGTGGCAGTACTACCACCATCGGTGCTAAAATAGAAATTATTGGTGGAATTACCATCAATGATATATGTAATGTCGTTAACTATCACTAATGCAGTGTTTTTGGCATCTAACGAGCACACTATGGCAGTACTACCACCATCAACAGAAATGTTAGAACCACTGTTACCAGTCTGGAAACCGAAACCCCTATTACTAACAATTAATTCTACGTTACCTTTATCTATTAATGACCTAGCTACCATCGTAGCCCCATAATCAGCTGCATACTTTATTCCTTCCGGATTACTAAATCCATCAGTAAACATGTGCCTAACTCCTGGGTTACCAAGTTCAAACGTGAAATTGTCAGATCCATTAGCACCCGCCAAACTCACATTACCATTGATTTTTGAATCTACAGTAGAGTTTGATGATGTTGACACTCCTAGTGCAAATAATTTTGCACCATTAGTATTATCAGCAGTAACTTGGGTTATAATGGTACCAGCTACATTTTGGGCTTCAAACGTAACATTAGACATGCCAGTAGCACTAAATGAATGACTAGCAGAGGCACCATTTATTGAAGTATTACTGGTTAAAGTCCCACCTAATTGAACATCATTACCAACTTTGGTGATACCATTACTAGCAGTTATACCACCTAGTACATCACTAAGTACATATTCCTGTGATACATTGTCCCATGTTAATGCAAACCCATTTTGTGAGGCACCTTCTCCGGTTCCCCCATTTAGTGCTTGTATTACTGATGTATCGTATCCTCTAATTCTAGAGTTAACATAACTCACATCAGGTAATGATCTGTCAACATAATTTGCTGAATAATCTGCTACATATGTGGCTCCCTGAAACCCAGAAACTGTACTACCTATTCTAAATCCATTTGTTGTTGCCTGCATATTCAGGCTAACATTTGAATTCGGTGCACCAAATGTTTCTGTTAATAGGGTTATTGTGCGGTTAAAATCAACTCCCATAAAAGCATTACCACTACCATCACCATTGTTACGAAGCTGTATTAAATTATGGGCAAGTGATAAACTAGATATACCACCAACAGTGTTGTCTTGACTAGTTACCAATGAATTTCCAAATCCAGATGTTATTGTGATAACTCTGTTTCCAGTAATATTATTACCTCCACCCAAATTTATTTGACCTGTAGCACCAACTTCTATACCTTGACCATTTTCAGGTAATAAAGTTTCAAGTTCTTCCAGTGCATCTTGAACATTTAATGCACTACCACCATAACTACCGCCAGTGTCTAATGGTAAGCTAGTTGCATCTACTTGACCAGCTGCAGATCCAAAATTTATCATGGATTCAACTACACCATTAGATGCTATGGTTAGTTGTGAACCACTTGCATCTAATCCGGCACCCGCATTGACTGAAAATTCATTAGCTGATAGCTGTAGACCATTACCAGCAGTGTATGTTTGGGATTGTGATATTTGGCTAAATGATATTGAATCAGTTCCAACCACATGTTCTCCATCAGTACCAGTACCAATACTGGTAACAGTAAAACCATATCCACCATTTACTGTTCCCTCTACAGTAAACATATAATCACCTCTTTTTATTTCGCCAACCCCACTTGGACTACCATCAAAATCTGATGTTCTAGTCAATAAAAATGGGTTAGATCCATCACCGACTGCGGTAACCTCATATATTCCATTTTGTAATGCAGCTACTTGATTTTTTATTAACAGTCTATCACCAACATCAGGAGTTGTACCATCTATTGTTATTGCTCCGTTAGCGGTGGCAGTGAGTGTTGCACCAACACCACTAGTGCCATTGTCATAAGTAGATGATGGGAGTGCGGCATCGGTTGATAATCTAACACTATTTTTAGGTGATAATCCAGTTAATAAATTATCAACGTATACTTTGGTAGCTATATCATCGTCTGATACTGGTATACTGGGTATATTTAACTTGATTCTTTCTACAGATGAATCTGCAATTTGTTTGCCTTGAATCGCCATATTATGATATTAAGTTTCCAATATTAATTAATTTCTTTAAATGTCAAGGAACCAGTATAATTTTCATTACCACCAGATATTTTCCTAATACACAAAACTATTTCGTCTATATCACCATTTATTGAGACTCCAAGAGAAATATTAGAATCCATATCTCTGGTATCCGCATCACCAGATACAGACACATGGAATCCATCAATTTCTAATAAAGTACCATCATCTAATATTCTATTATTGCTTAGAGATCTATTAAAATCATATTCCATGTTGCTTAAAGGTACCGGATTCCATATTGCACCATCAGCTACATTATTATCAAGTGTGGGATTAGCTACCAGTATCACTTCAAAATTACTATTTGAAGTACATATAGCCGATATTCTGGTTATAACTATGGTTCCATGTATCTTACCGGATTGAAATCTCAATGATAACAAAGGATACACAAAAGTATCATCAGATAGTACAGGAGTCAAGTTGTTTCTCATGGATATGTGTCTACTTATACCCAATTTCTGTTCGGCTCCCTCAGTAACCACAGTAGAACACATACATCTTAACACGCTATTACCAGCAGTACCAGTACCATCAGATACTATATCAAATGATAGTGGTAAATCTGGATATCTAATATATGAATTATTTGAATTATTGGTATAGTTATTTGTGTGTACATAAACCACATCACCGTTAATTATAAACCCCCATCTAACCATACCGAATGATATCCATTGATAATCTATGATAAATATTTGACCAAACAGAGAATTTATGGAAATACCGGACTTACCAGTACCATCCAATTTATCCAAATTCCATGATGATTGATATGTTATATTTTCAACCACTGAACCACTAACCGAAGATTTTGTGCCTATGCCTATACCAGTATCATCGTATATGAAAAAAATACCATCATCGTCATCAAATAATCCGATTCTTTTAATAACCCCATTATCAGCAGTCATAAAAGATCCAGCCATATATATCGATTGACTTTTGCCTGATTGATTACTAATATATCTTCTAGTTCTTCTAGTTCTTCTACCTTGAACACTGGGATCAACAGATAATTCGACTAATCCCTCGTTAGTTAAATATGTAGAATTTGCACTACCAGATGTGGTTACATCATCCCATAACATGGTGTCATCATCATGCAATAGTTTACTATCAAATATAACAACAGGATCTGACACCTTGGATCTCCTAAATGTATCAATTTCAGATAACTGTTTAATAAGTTCAGATTTCCTTATTACGGACATATTTTTATATTATGTTATAATTAATAGAATCATAAACTATTTGAAATGATTCTCCTGGTAATATATAATCATCATCATAATTATTTATATTACCAATTATTGTTATATTATTTATATTACCAATATTTGTAATGGTAAACTTTTGTTTTTCAGTACAGTTTAATGTCACTACTATAGGATTACTATTAGTATTCACCATATAATCACCACTTTCTGATATGGTGAAATTCGCTGATATTGTTTGAATATTCTGAACATCAGTAGATACTGATAGCCATTCTATGCTATTATAATATTGGAACATATCCACATCAATATTGTATATGAATAATCCCTTTGCTGGTGATGATATACTATCTCTCTGGATTGTAGTTAATCTTGGAATAAGTATTCCACCATTAGTACCAACAATTTCAAGCAATGCACTCGCATCTTCTGGTACTATTATGGGTATGTCTAATTGGGTATTTTTTGGTTTCCCCATACATATTATGTATTTTTATTTATATATCTTGGATGAAACCATAATGATATAATGATGTGTAATCATATTTTAAAATATATAAATCACATGGTAGACATAAAATATATACATAATAAATTAAGTGATGATTTAAAATCACTATCACTAGGTTTTGTAGAAGGTAACACAACCATTCAAGCACACCATGAAAATATTGGTAAAAGAGATGCATTGATGTATGTTAAAAACATCACTGATGATGCATTAAAAATAAATGAACAAATAATGCCAATATTAGATGATAAGATAAATATATTAAAAGGTTTGCGTAAACCAATAACATTAATATTAATAAGTGATGTAGATTTTCTCAAATTAATAGAAGAAATGGGATCTGATGGAGATAACTTAAGAAAATCTGGAAATTATGATAAAAATGATAAGAAAATTTATTATAATTATAGAGGATATAAGATGTTAATAAATTGTGGTGATATATTACCCAGCCAGATTATAATCATATAATTAAAAATTATGAAAATAAATAGGTATATTTTACAGTTTTTGTTTATTAGATTGGTAATGAACAAATCAATGGATGGTAAACTACTATATTATTCAATCATGTACTGGGTCAAACCTATGAGTGGGTATAGAGGAAAACCATATAGATACGCATGTGGAAATGAACCTAAATATTTAAAAATATGGAATATATAAAAAGTTTTGGTAATTTTATATTAGAAGAATATCCATATGATGATGACATCATATCAATGTTGGCATCAGATCACCCAAATAATATAGAATTAGGATTTCAATTGGTCAAAGGGTTGATTAAAGATGGTGTAGAATATGGCGATGGGCTAAGAGATGAACTAAGAAAACACATTGGATATTGCTTAATACATGATATAGAAATTGATTATATATCTACATTATCTGTGTGGAAGGATAAGAATAATGATAATATAATCATACCAGAAGAGATCTATAAAATGAAAAAATTATCAGTCATATCATTGTATAATTGCTATATAAATGGTTTACCAAATAATATAGATAAGGTAAAATTGGATACTATATCATTAATTGATTGTAATTTATCATCCATACCCGATAGTATCGCTAATATTAAAAGTCTTAATTATTTGAATTTAGGCATAAATAAAATAAAAGAATTACCTGATAAATTTAATAAATTGATTAACTTGAGAAGTTTTTCAGCCTATATGAACAATATTTCTGGATTACCTAATGGGTTTCATGATATGAAGAAGCTATCATATATTAATTTAGAGGACAATAGATTGAATAATGACCAATTAATTAAATTATATGATAGCTTCGATCATTTAGGTGATGATTTGGTTTTATAATTTTACCCGTACTCTTTTTTAAGTTCTGGGTTAACCACATAGTTTTTTGAGTAAATTAATTCGTGGTGAGGACAATATAAATATCTGGTGGCTCTCATGTCATCATCAAACACAAATTCTACAAATCCACCATTGGAAAAATTATCTATGCTACCATCTGGATTAACATTATAGTCTATCAATGATTCTACTTTACTCATGATGACTGTAATATATCATCTATATTATTTGTAAAATGTGAAAGCATTTCCATTAGTATAATATCACCGTTTACTTCATTAGTAAATTCTGATGAGTCCATTGATACCACATCACTACCACCATTATCAGTTATTGAAAAATATTCACCAGTTTCATATATTATGGAATAACCATTAGATAATGATAAATGAATAAATGTTTTATCATCTTCAAAATCTGCCTGTATTTTTTCAACTGTTATTTCCGGTAGATTAGGTTTGTATTTGAATCTATTAACCAAAGATTTGATATCATTGGATATTGGTAGGTTAGCATCACTAAATGAGACATTCATTTTGGCTTCTGATACTTTTATCGATTTCCTACTGTCTTTTCTACCAGTGGATGTAGGAGAGATTCTACCCAATCTCCCAGGTAATTTATTTTTCATATATCAAAATTTAATTTATTGTAATAATTTATTACCATTTACGAGCAAAATTGACATTTCGTGCTCATCTTTAAGTATAAAATCATATAAAAAATCGCTAAGACTTTTTATTTTATCCCTGGCATTAATTAATGAATCATATGCACTATCTGTATATTTTATTAATTTTTCACCATAATCTCTTACGCCACTTCTACGAAACATAGTATCTTTCACCCATACACCATCTTTATCTTTACCATTAGTTCGATACCACACAACATCTCCATCATATTCTCTGGTTTCTTTGATAGCCACTGAGAAATCAAACCCCATAACCGATGAAATACTAGAAAAGGATACCGATAATTTATATTTTTTATCCATAGCTATCGGTGAAAATTTACCACCACTGCCATATTTTATTTCAATGTATATTTCTTTGGTAGTCTTGCTATTTTTATATAATTTATATGCACCCATGACTATATCCTCAAGTGATCCTAGGCTTGAATTACTCAGATTGCTATTCAAGCCTAATGGTATACTAACTGAATCTTTGAGATTAGCTGTAAATAACCCTTTTGGATGTAACATTCACATTCACAGCATGTTCTACTCCATCTATATGGAATTTCCAAGTTTTTACTTTTGGCATAATAATATCATTGTTTTTAATATTAACCAATATTAACTGGTTTAGTTACTAATATTAAAAACAATGATGCCACATATATGGTCATTGTTGATTTTCTTTTAATAAATTACTTTCTTTAACCATTTCATTGGCTATGTTATAGCAATGTTTGGCTAATTCCGCTGATGGGGTGGTATTATTAGTACTAGCTCTATGTTTAACAACCTGTATGTATTTTTTAGTAATGCTGGGATCAAACATTATAGATTTCAATATTTCTAATGCCATTATATCTACCATATCCAGATGTTGATATGGCAAATCATCTAATTTGCCATCTACTAACTTTTTCAATATAGTATCATCTAAATCTTCTGTTTTAGTGGTCATAGTAAATATATTTACATTTTGAAATCTTTTTCTTTGAATGGTGGTAATCCATCGGTAAATACCAACCTAATAAAGCCATTAGATCCCATATCTAATCTATGGTATTTTAAATGAATAGAACCATCTATAAATTTTGCATATTTGTTGGCTTTATCCTCATCCTCGAATCTCAGCGTAAATGTGAATGGTTGATTGGTTTTAGATATTTCGGATATTGATTTTTTATCTGCTTCATCAAAAAGATATTTCAATTCAGTAAAATATTCATGAGAAATATTGGTTTTCATTAACCAATGTTTAACATCATATTTTTCATTAATTTCAGTTGATTTAAATTTACCAAGTCTGCTTGGTAAATTGTTATTATTTCTCATAAAGTAATATTTTAAAAGGTAACACGTTTAGATACATGGATATTGATAATATAGTCATTATCATTATATCCAAGATCCATAACTTTTTTATTATCAGGTATATATATGTCTTCTGCCCCACTATATGATTTCATGATTTTATTAAGTGATTTTTCATCTTTTAATAAGAACATATATTCTGCGGTATCTTCGTTATTATGGATTTCCACAACATCCACAGATAGTTTCCTTGCTTCTTTAATAGCATCTAATATCATGTTGTGATATTCCATTTCACTTTCATACATGTCAAGATTTCCATTAACATCGGATTCATTGATATGTTTAGTAAATTCAGTTGATTTAAATTTACTAAGTCTGTTTGGTAATCTCTTGTTGTTTTTCATTAATAATATTCATTAACTTGTTTCACCATAATAAGATAATTGTTTGGGTAAATGAACCATTACAAAAAAATATTCATCTAAATCATAATCAATCCACTCTTCATCTAATTCATCTGCACCATCATATACATTTGTGGCTTTATGTTTATAGAGCTTTTTTTGAGCAGCTTCATTATCAAATACAAATACTATTACAGACTCTTCATCATCATCACTCACTTCAAGATGATCTATAGATGATTTCATCGCATCTTTAATAACAGCATTTATTAAATTTAAGTGTTTTAATTCATCTACATATGAATTAATAACTGAATCGGCTTTGGGGTATGATTCATTTATAGGCTTAGTGGATTCATTTAATTTAAATTTACCAAGTCTATTGGGTAATTTATTACTATTTTTCATTGTATATTTGTTTATATTAGAATAAAGTTCCTGCTACTCTTTCTGCTACTCTGACACCAGCAGATCCTATATCATGCTTAGGAGTAGATTTAAGGTTTTGGTTTTGATAATTTACACCATTTTTTGGTATGCTACCAACGTTAGTATTAGTAGAAACCCCAGGTGTGGCAACAGTTGCAGCATGATTATTTGCATTATTTTGAGTAATATTTTTTAATGGTTCATGATAAATTCTACCTTCACCATAGTTTAATATAGATTCCACACTACCTTTATCTCTTGGCATACCAGATTTCAATGTTACGGTAAATTTTAAAAATTCTGGGAAATCATCCACACCCAGGTTACCATTCATAGACATTTCCCAACCAGTACATATTAAATTTCCTATACTCATTATAGGTCTATATGGATTTCCTATCACCATATGCCATTCACCAATAGGTGCTGATGACAACAGAGAGTGGAATCCTAATACTTGCGGTCTGGTCTTGGCACGTTCCAGATCCATGGCATATGTACCAACACCTTTTGCAACTCCACCTATTGCTTTTAATGCGGTATCAAGATTACCACTCAATATACCACCTATTAATCCAGTCAATGTATCAAGTCCTCTACCAAGCGCAGTACCAGCTTGTTTTATGAATGATTTTATATAAGTCCCATAATCACCACTATAAAACGCATTCTGGTCTCCCAGAAATCCGAATTGTTGGTTATCTGGGAGATATCTATTTGCTCCACCCCAGAACTTGGCGTTGTTGTATGTTAGTGCCAACATCCTGCAAATAATATCAATCATAGCAATCCTAGGATTGATATTATTATAACTCCTCAATTGATATTCAAATGTTATGGTAAATTCTTGCACAGCTTCAATTCCTCTATCCTTTACATGGGTTTTCTTAATTACATTTGTATCACCATACAATGTATTGGGGTAGTTGGGATCTATAAGCCTAGCTGCATCTATTGCATCTTGTGCAAAATTACCAGTTTGATTTCTACTTTGATTAAAAAATGCATTACCATGTTTTAGGGTATTCTGAGTTTTCTTGCCCATTTTATCAAAAAACGGGGTGTGTTCAGTCCCGCGTCCCGCGTCCCCCTGGACATCCCACACTTCTGCTTCCAACTCTGAATAATTGATGGTGCCAGATACCTTAGTAAGTTCTTCAAGTTCGTTTTCGGTACCCGCACCAAAATATGTTACAGCTTGGACTATGGGTGGTATATTTCTACCACCATGAAATTTCATATTATCAAAGGTGGGGTGGGGGAATCTCCTAAGAGTTATCAAATGGTTTAGTGGTATTTTACCATACCATTTAGCATATAAAAAATCCTGTATATAATAGGGGTTATTAATTTGCTTTTTATAGGAAAAATCTTCTAAAATACCATCTATGGTTATTTTTCTACCACCTTTTGATTGAACTTTGGGAAATGCGCCATCTTTGCCTTCTATATCAAAAAAATCATTCTCATTGTCTATCGATGTATGATAAAATAATGATTCCTTACTACCAAGCGATTCTGCACCAAATTTTCCAGGTATTTGACGAACCTCTTGATAATTAGTATATACTCTTGATAATCTATTATCAGTAGATTTAATTGTGGTGGTTGTATCAACATTACCACCACCATCAACACTGATAATATCAGATGTGGTGGGTGGTTGCTCATTAATAGCATTCTCTATGGGATTATTAGTATTAACAGGTAATTCATTATTCTTCTTTTTAACTCTATCTGTTATAGAGTTGCCAAGCATTGTTCTAAATTTACTAGTAGATCCCATATTATAATATTATTAATTATTATCAGATAATATTAAAGATATTATGGAACCAACCGGATCATTGTTAAATCCAAACACATTACCTTGTAGAGTTCTATTAATATCTTTGATGGATAAATCAACATTACCCAAATCACCGCTAAGAGCAGATTGAACCTGTTGATTTATTAAATTTCTTGCAGTATTTACAGATGATGATTTAATTTTATCAATTATTTTTGATCTATCATTAACTGGTGGATTTATTTTGTTATTATCATTACCAGTTTCACCAACCAATAAGCTTATGAAATCTAATTTGTGGTTAGATTCTAAATATCCTGGAATTATAGAAAAACTATTAACAGCCATTTCAGGTTCTCCACTAGACATGGATGATAAGTATGGATGAGATTCAGTAAAATCAAACTTACATCTATCAAACACATATAATAAATGATTTAATTTATTATTTAATGATATAAATCTGTCATTTGTGTTATCAGTTTCGGAAAATAACTGTTTATTAAAAGTTCTGAAATTTCTTATTTCAGAAACCATTATATACATTCTAAATTCCAATAGATTGTCAGTAACCATCTGCCTCATGTAGGAATAATCATAAACAGATGACAAATACAATTCTATTAATTCAGTAATTCTAAGATCAAATGATTCCAATGTATTTATAGTTAGCCTTTTTTCAGACATCCTAAATACAGATTCAGGAGAAAATAGATTTATGTTTTCAATGCCGGATAATTCAGTGAAGTAATATGGATAATTCTGTACAATTTGTTGAAATCTTTTCTTGAATTTCAACAAATTGTTTGCTCTATCAGGTTCGTTTATATTTAGTAGATACCTATAAGCAGATGAATTTTCACTACTTTCACTAAATAGGGGACTAGCATTTTCATAGTAACTACTAAACTTACTTACATTACCATCAAAATCAAAGAAAATATTGAATGATAGCGTTGTTGGATCGTCTATCAAAAAATCATTCTTACTCTGATTACCTGACTTATTACTATTGTCGTAAAATTGCCTAATTCCCCTATTAACTGTATTCATATATTAAAAATCGCCATGTAACTCTCTACCATAATACTCATACCAATGATCGTGACATTTTTTAATGAAATTTTTATCATTTGATTCATTGACTAGATAGTGTAGCATTTTAAAAAATGGCAATTGATCTTTAGTGTCCCTAACACCCACTTGATTTAAAGTATCAAAACTAAGTAAACTAAATTTATGTTTAGTTTCATCATTTTTATCAACAAATTCCAAAGTAATGCTAGAACCATGGTTTCCAGTGGTATGGTGAATGTCAAAACCAAGATGATTATACATGAGTTTAAAATCAAAATCATCAAAATCATTTGACATATTCAGATCCTTGAATAGCTTACCAATATCACCAGATCTATCAGACTCACTAATACTAGTGGATAATGAAAACGGTTTAAGTCTATTATTCATAATTATTTTTAGTTATCGTGATGGGGTCATAATATTCTTGACCAAAATGTGCATACCAGTGAGAATGTGATTTACCCAAAAGATTAGCAGATGATCCATTGGATATCATCCACGATAATAATTTAAAGAATGATGAATAATTTTTTATGTCATTCTTCTTTATAGAACTGGTTACACTATATCTGATTTCCACATATTTTGGTTTTCTTTCATCACTTGAATCAACAAATTCATATAATATCGTATCCACATTGCTACTTAATGAACTAGTTATTTCAAATCCTAGTACAGTGTATTTTAACGTAAAATCACTTGGTGAGATATCTTTTGGAGCGTTTATATCATTAAATAATATACTCATATCACCAAGTCTTCTGTCTTCATTGGTATTAGATGTTCTAGTTGGAATCATTATCTCAAAGTTTTATTATTTATTATGTCAAATCTATAATATTTTTACCATATTTAGCCGTTTGTCTTAATCTGTGATTGCAATTACCACATATATAGAATCCCATATAGAATCCATTTGAAAATTCCGAACTAGCAGGATCTGATATTCTAGTATATGGATGTACATTATCAAGTATTGAATTTCCACAATATGGTTTATGGATATGGCTTCTAAATTGCCTAAAATATACTGGTAATTTTTGTCTATCATCAATATCAAGTAACCACACCAACTGACTATAATGGGTTATATATAATGAGAATATAAATTTGCTATTCCATCTACCACAATGCTTGCATTTTTCTTTATCACCATTCCTATAATCTTTACCTATACCACCTTCACCAAAAAACAATGATGTGGTACCATATATAGTACCAAATTCATATCCTCCAATATTTCTTATGGCACCATTTAGTGATATTTTCCCATCATCACTAAATGATTCATATCCTATATTTTTAAAAAATAATCCGCTATTTTCGCCATCTTCTTTGTATTCGTATAGTTTATTTTTTATATCATGATACTTACTATTAACCATAGTAAGCAATTCTAATTTATCTTTATCTTTATTGGAAGATATATATTTATTTATATCACCCAATATTATATCTTTTTGATCTTCCAATATACACCATTCCGCATATGCAGATAATTTTTCATGAGTAGACATAAAAGACCCATTATAGTTTTTAGTGTCTAACAGTTGGTCATAATCTTTTTGTATCATCGATGAATGATCATCACCCTTAATTAAATTTATGGTTTCAACTATTTCATTATATACTATTTTATTATTGTCATCCCATCTCTCCATATTGGTAGTTTTCATTGGATCAAATGATCTACTAGAAGATATCTGTTTATCTATGAATTCTGAGGATGTCATTATGTTATCCAATATATGGTTAGTAATCATAATATGATCTATTATTTTCATGGATAACATAATCAAGAATAATCTTTGTCTAATAGATAATTCACTAATACCCATTTTTATGCTATTGTCATGAAATAGCACTAATTCATCTCCATCCAAATACGCCACTAAAATGCCGGAACATTTTATCTCTGCGGTTATTTTTGATTGTCTGTCTGTCTGTAAATTATTATAAAATATGTGATCATACATTATACCAAGACTTCTCAGTTTATCTATGAGTATATTATCATAATGTAATTTTCTATCAAAATAATCCATTGATTTCCAGTCATTACGATCTATCGATAAATTAGATAAAAAATACTCAGTGTATTTTTTATATGTCAACTTATCAGATTGTTCATCATCATTAGATAAATTAGAGAATATATCATATGGTAATTCACAAGTGTCGTGTAACTCCTGGGCTTCTCTCCAAACAGACCGCCTATTTAATCTAGCCTTTTGTTGGTGTGGATTATCGAAATTAACTCTATCAGTAGCTATCCATATTGTATCACCCTTATGTATAGATATTACCCAACTAGAATAAATTGGATTAATGTTATCCAATTTACCAAATAAGGTAACAAATAGCTTATCTTCATCCTGTGATTTTATAAAATGCTTTTGATTTTTTAGATGATTAAAGTATGAAGTCATATCACCCGATAAATTTATTATATTACCTATTTCAAATTTATCAGATGCTAGTATTTTATCACCACCATCATAATATTTATATAATTTAAATCTAGAATTATTGCCAACCAATAAATCATAAGAATCAACTAATAAATCATGTGGTTCAACAAAGAAATCATCTTGGATATTGGTATCTTTAAAAATTGGGTTTTTAAATAAGTCTTGTAATAGATCACTATAATCATTTTGCATATAGTGATTATATGCGAACATTATCCTTTTTATTACATTAATAATACTTGAATTATAAGATAATGATTCATCACTAAAGTTATCTGGCTTTCTATAAGATATGAATTCTGATAGATTATTAAATCCAAAACATATGTTCATCATACGAGATAAACCAACGCCATAATCATGTAATGAATTCATGGATTTATATACTGCGAGTTCTATGCCATATAATCTTATAGATCTTTTGATATGATCATCCCAGGTGTTGGTATCCCACCCAAATATAGACATTATATCAATACATATGTTTTTTAGTTCCTCTTTGTAATCCATATTACTTCCAATCATCTAATGAAAATTCATTTTCTATTACTAGGGTATCGCTAAAATAGTTTAGTCTAGTTATTGTTTCTAAATCATCTATTGACATAGAATAATTAAATATATTGTTATTGTTATTGTTACCATTATCAATTAAAAATGCTATGGATTTTTGGTATAATGGTGAATGATAGATTTTGTAAAATTTGTCAGGTATATTTTTATTATCTTTATAGATTACTCCAGTAATCACTATTAAGAATACCATATTGTTTCTGGCATATCGCGCAAAGTGGTTTTCTAGTTTTCTCCATAAACCTCTATTAAATCTATAATATTGAGGAACAGTATTAGTATAAATCATAGTTTTATTGGCATAATTATTATCCCAAGTAAAATCACCGAATGGAACCAGATGACCTCTATCATACAACATAGAATCGGCATTCAAATTTTTATAGAAACTATATCCTCTTTGGTATTTTTTATCAATCTTTTTATCATATGTAAAATTTTTCCTATTACACTTAACAGAATTTGTATGATATAATATGTGTATTGACCAATCTGGTAACTTTCTTACTGTGTCAAACGAAATTGCAAAATCACCATGGTCTATCACTATACTTGTATTAGTGGGATAATACTGTGATAAATTCACATTTTGGGAATATGTTGTTTGAATAATAAAAACCCAAACAACAACTAGTATATTTCTCATATTTCTCATATTTTTGGATCAAATACAGTTCTGCCAATGTAACTACTATAATATATTATCGCCATTATAGTAGTTACATTGGCAGAATGTAAAATTAGGGGGGATATTATGTTATTATGAAAATCCGTTAGAAGATACTGATCCTGAACTTCTTCTAAGGGTAAATCTATTGAAGAATTTCCTAATTATGCCATTAAATGATACGTAAACATCAACTAATGCAGAATCAGCAGCAATAACTTCATCGGTATTATTACTACTGTCAAATACTACCTGATATTCTGACAATACACCAACAGTATTTACTAGTGGATCTAGTAATGTATTTATCAAATTAACTACCTCAGTTCTAGTAGTATCATTATTGTATTCAAAAGCATATGGGAATAGTATTTGCTCTATTCTCAATTGGATATTGATTAAAGTATCTCTGACATAGATATTATTTAATACACTCCTGAATTTTTGATATGCGGTTGCTTCACCAAATATGATAATACTACCATTCCTACTTATCAATGGAACCATACCTTTTTCTTCGAAATATCCCCTTTCATCATCATCAAATTCAGCAGCTAATCTTTTTATATCATTGCCTACTATGGTACCTCTTCTAACACCACCAACTGATGCATAGGGTGTACCATTTGCGTGTTTTTGAGCAAATTGGACTGCTACATGACCTGATGGGGGTACTTCTATTTCATCACCACCATCATCAACTATTATTCCTGGAAGAAAGAACCCAGAGTGACTAGCACCATTTTGTTCTTCCGGTAAAGTAAATAAAAAATCTGGATTTTCTAGTAAATTACCACCATCTCTAATATATTTTGCATTTAACGTAGGTAATGGATCTACGGGAGTTGGAGTGTCAGTAAATCTTGGATCATCAGAATCTAGAAATTCATCCATTGATGGAGAATTCAATATAGCTATGGAAGTCTGCTTTCTTAATGCTAATCTGGATAGGTAATCTTTAGATTGTGTTTCAAGACCGTGGAAAAATGTGTCCACAATATATCTGAATGATATATTTTTGTTAAGCAGACCCTTATAAATATTCGTATTCCATATTACTTCATAGATCTGTTTCATTCTATCATTAGTACCATTTGGCATATGGGATTCTTTTATGGTAAATCCTGGTAAATAATGCAAATTATACAGATCATAGAATGATTCTATTGGTTTATATCTTTCTATTTGATGATCACCAGATATAGTATTAAATCTTTTTATGTTATTTGCAGTAGTAATTTCTATATGAGTTACTGATGGGCTACCTATTTTTTTGATAGATACTATCCTAGTCAATATGTCTTCATCACCAGCAGTACCAACCAAATAATCTCCTAAAACTACATCATCAAAAAAACTTGCATCTATTTGGACAACCGTGTCTGATATAAAATTTGCATCAAACCTTTGATTTATAGATCCACTTAAACTTATAAAATTTACAATATTAGGATCATTAACTAAGTATCCATCAGAATCATAAGTGGTGCCAAAAGCGAACGCATCACCAGCAGTTATTGGTATAGATAAATCAGTATCAAGGAATAAATTTACTTGTAATATATCTCTTGATAAATTATCTTTGGTTTCTATTATTTGAATATAGTGATCAGTAGTACCATTATTGATTCTATCACCATTGGTAATTTTACCGTTTTTGTAGTCAGTATAAAATTGAGTACCTGTATCAGCAGCATAATATGTACTGGTACCATCAATTATAAATTTGTCAAATTCTGTCAAATATGTCAAAACTGTTCCAGTAGTATCTATATCAACAAATGATCCAGAATTCAAAGTTTCATTTTCTTTAAATATATTGCTTAATTCAAAGATTAGTTGGGATGTGGTTTTAGTTACTCTGGTAACTTCCAATGCTGGTGTTGATATTGTTACACCAGCATTAGTTCCTTCAGTGGTTGTAATGCCGTTAAAATATGTACCAAGTTCTACCACATTAGATGCATTGATAAAATCTGGGTTACTGTTTGTTACAGTAACTCTAACATAAGTTGGGAAATATTCTATGATCACATTACCATCTACCGCTATTGTATCACTATTATTGCTGGTTTTTTGTGAATAACTAAAATTTTCAGTTATGTCTTTTTTATATGATAAAAAGTCTGTATCAGAAACCCCATCATTTAATAAACTATGACCAACCAAATCAAGTAAATATGTATTAGTATTAGTTTCGTGCTTATCAAGTTCTTTTAGATCTATTGAACAAAATAATCCAAACCTCCTAACATCATTATTGATAATAGTTTCTATATAAAGATTGCTACCATCTTTATCTTTAAAATTTGGTATTAATGATCCAGTTACTATATTGATTACATTAATTTCAGGCAAATTAATAAACTCATCTAGTTTATCAACAATTAATCCGTTGGGGGTAAAATATGCACCCAATACAGGATCAGTGGATAGATTTTGATAATTTTCTTCACTGTAGTTGCCTTCTATGATTATCACATCTATCATATAATCTTTAACCAGATCATATTCTCTGATGAAACATGGTACATTCTCATCTTCGGTTTGATACCATTCGGAAACTGGTATATCATAACCTGAAATGTTACTTTTTCTTAATAATATAGTATGTGATATACCACCTATATTAACAAAATTAAGTATTCTACCATTATCAACTGCACTCCTGGTTGCTAATAAATGTTTTCTATCTGGAAACCAGAATCTTTCCTTGTTAAAATATGATGCATAAAGTTTATCTCTGTTAATGCCATTTAAGTTAATGGGATCTGTAGAAAAACTTTTATATTGTGCGGTGTCTGCGTTTTGTGTGGGGGTACCAGCATTATCAACTTCATTATTTACATTAAGCAAATTGAGTGCTAATACCGGACTATTTGATAGGGAGGTTTCTAAAATTCTATTGAAAAAACTACCTTTCCTTTCCATGGATCTATTAATACCACCAAATATTTCTCTGGATGTTCTAAGATCCTGAGTTTGTATTAACACAGGGGTATTGAATACAGAGGATTGATTAGTAAACCCAACCACCAATTTAACAATAGAGCTACCACTAATTATTGGCAATACGGTAGTATCCTCATATATGAAGTAAACACCAGATGCCTTAAATTCATCGAAATTTATGGTTTTTAAGGTAGTCATGTATTTTATTTTTATTTATTAAATCTCAAAAATTCTGCAAATGTTGGTAGTTTACCTATGGATTCATATATGGCTGACATTTCACTTGATAAAACAGAGTCAGCAGTCTCATGTATCATTGTAGATTTATCACCATATGGATCAGGACTAATTAGATCTATGTGATTATCAATGGATTTTTTGATGTTTCTATCAATATTAACATCAATACTATACCCATAATTTAAATAATCATCGTCATGAACATCTAAACCTATATCAGAATATGTTGCATAATCAGACCCCTTACCATCAAAAAATTCTTTCCAAACACCAGCAGCAGCCTTTGTTAAATATGATTTTTCATGTGTTGAAGAAAGAGTGATCCCATGATAATCGTTAGCAAAATGCATAGCTATCAAATACATTAAATATCCATATCCCTTAACTGCATAAACTGAATCTATGGACATAGATTCAACATCAGAATTCATATTGTCTCGTATCCTAATTACACCCAATATGTGATTTTCCATATCATCATAGTCATAATCAACCATAGGATTAATTATAGATTTACTATACAATGAAAAAAACACCTTGTTATTATCTACAAACAAACAATTTTTGCTTATGTCATCTAATTTTGCCATATAGTTTTTATTTATGTATTTCAAAAATTTTTTGATATATAATCAAAAATGGAGTACGGATATTTAATAATGAAATTACACTATCCTTTTTGGGATAATTTAACCAATAAAATAGAAAAAGATCATCTACATAATAACGGTATTGAGAGTAGTCCACACGTAACAATATTGGGTAATATAATCCACAATGATATAAATTTAGACGAGCTTACTAACAGCTGTAAAAAATACTTATCAAATATAGATGATATATCGGTAAATGGTATAAATATATTTGATAATGAAAATTTCAACGTATTAAAGTTTTCATTATCAAGTGATAAACTATCGTTAGCTCATGAACATTTCTCATCAAATTATAATAATGAAGATAAGTTTGATAAATATAAACCACACGCAACAATAGCATACCTCCAAAAACATACACCATATGATGATTATTTAAATATTGTTATTGATGGTACACATATGCCAAAACCAGAGTACATTTTCTATAGTGATCCTAATAGAAATATTAAAGTATTGGTTGATTTTAATTATTCGGAGAATGATAGAATTGAGATGATATATGAATAAAAGTTGACCTCCAATCACTTAAGTGGGGAGGTCAACTAAACAGGCACTAATTGTGCAAAATCCAGACTTATACAACCATACAACTGGGAGCTAGTCTGCATGCCCCACTTCGATTAACAATATGGCAAACTTGGGGCAAATTTAACATTGGTCATTGCCAATTGACCCATGTAATCATGGGATTTGAAAATAATCAAGATTTTCATTTGCTTCATTACTCATCGAGATTATCCACCAAAGATATTCACCTTGGATTTTTGATTTTACTATTAAAATCAATGCCTGGGATTCCAGCTATATAATCCGCAGGTCTTTTTCACCAAACTATGTTTATAAAAGCCAAACAGGGCTTATGGTATTGACACCAGTAGTTAAAATTTTAGTTATCCATCGTTCATGGGGTTGGTTAAACCAAATCGATAAGCCATCGATCGCTGATTTTCAGCTTAGTTTCAAATCAATAATCAAAATTACTATACAATCTTAAATCGGGGAGGTTACACTATGCTATTTCATTCTGAATAAATTTTTAATTAAATAATGGGGACAACAACTATGTGATGCCTTTTTCACTTATTTTATATATTGATATTCAAAGTGGTTATATACAATTTATTAATTTTTTAAGATAATATGAATTGGATATATAAGTCAAATATTACATAATATTATGATTAAATTATTTATATACATTATAGAATTATTTATATACATTATAGAATTATTTAAAAATGGTGGTGAAATATATGAAATACCGAAAGGAACATATTGTGAATCAGATTATGGCTTTGATCCGGTAACTCATGTTCATAAAACCAAATCTTTAAAATGTACGGAAATAACAATATCAAATGGGATCAAATTAATTGGATCTGATGATCACATAGTATTTAATAAAAAATATGAGGAAATAAAATTAAAGAATATAAAAATAGGTGATTATGTATATACAAAACATGGAAAAAAAGAAGTGATAAAAAAAAGAAGATTATCCAGGAAAAGAAGATTATTTGATATAACTATTGATAATAAGTCACATTCTTATTATACCAACACTATATTATCACACAATTCAATCATTATTGGAATATTTCTAGTGTGGTATGCAATAACCCACCAAGATAGGAATATAATAGTAATTAGTCAAAATGATGATAAGGTGGAGGAATTAATGGATAAAATAGATGTTATAATAAGTAATCTACCATTCTATTTAAAACCTGGAATAGTAAAATATAATATACACAAAAAATTTTTCGATAATGGATGTAAATTAATAGCTCAAACTACCACTGGTACATCTGGTGCCAGTTATACAGCACATGTAGTTTACATAGATGAATTTGCATTAATCCACCCAAATTTAATAAACAAATTCTATACCACAGTATATCCCACAATAGCGGAATCAGAAACGGGTAAATTCATTATTAGCTCTACTCCCAGAGGGTTGAATAAATTTTACACATTGTGGATAAATTCTATATATGGTAGAAATGAATACAACCCGATACGAACAGATTACTTTGAAGTTCCTGGGAGAGATGAAGAATGGAAACAAAAACAAATAGAACAACTTGGTGGATCAATCGAAGATTTTAATCAAGAGTATGGATGTCAATTTGTAGCTGGTAAAGAATTAATGTTTAAACCCTATATCCTAAAATGGATAAAAAAGCGAGAAACAGAATATAAATTTGTGGATATGGATGTATTTTCACAATTAAACAAATTGATAACAGACCCATTAAAAGGTAACGAAGAAACCATGGTGACTGAAAACCATCTTAACGGTGCTCTGGTATGGCATCCTTCCTTTGATACAAATAGTATCAAAGGAAGGAAATATATTCTCAGCATAGATCTAGGAAATGGTGGTGGTGGTGATTATTCAGTAGTTCAATTTATGGGAATATATCCAATGTCCAAAAAATCCATAGAAAAAATAACAATAGTAAAAGATATAAGGTCATTTTTTAAAGTAATACAAATAGGAGTACTTAGAAGTAACAGAATGAGCATACCAGTATTCGCATACATTTTATATTTTTTAATCAAAAATCTATTTATACAAGATGATATTAAGATTGTCTTAGAAATGAATTATAAGGGTGAGTATTTCTTTAATCAAATAAATTCAATAGATGGTAATAATAATACTCTGGATAGTGATTATATTTTTGCCAAATCCAAGCATAGTAAAAATGCAAAAACAGAGCATATAGGCATTAATAACACCAAAAGATTCAAAAACCTATCATCAGATTCAGTATCAGATAAAACAGAAGATGGTATATTGGAATTTTATGAAAAAATTACCGTTAATGAAGCATTATCGCTATTAAAACCGGAAAATGGGACATTTAAAAGTCAATCTGGGAATGATGATCATATAGTGTCATTAATAAATATTGGTAATTTTTTGGAATCTACTGAATATACAGAGATGTTGGAAGATTTATTAATGAAAATGCCCGATAGTTTCCTAGAATTAATAAACTACAATGATATAATTAATGATGAATATAATGATGAGGAAATATCGGGACAATATGATGATGACGAGTACGATATATAATCAATTATTTAATTTAGGTATTTTATCAGTTAATTGATCCCTAGTGAAAACAACATCATCCTTGTCATTTTTAAAGGTTATGGTGAGTTTACTGCCACTCCATATAAATTCATCATGGTCTGGATATTCCTTTTTTAGATAATCATTTATAGCAGTAATTTCTTCACCAAAATTCTCTCCTTCGGCAGATTCTAGTATTTGGTATATAGTTGGTAACTTATCCATAAATTTTTGGGTTAATAATAAAAACAAATTATATGTGTATGACAAATCAAGATAATGCATCAAATCAGATGACCATAAACTGGGTTGATGACGGCAGAAAAAAACCCAGACATTTTGAATTTATACATCAAATGACTAATGGTTACAAAATTGGTTTCAAGATCGAAAGAAATAATATGAAATATTGGTTAACTGTTAAAACCAATAATTTCAGTTATGTGGTTAAAGATCATTTACCAAGATTAAAAGAATTATCACAAAATATACTAGATAATTTCATAGTTGATCAAAATATAGCCATAGAAACATATCATGGCAACTTCCAGAGGTTTCGTAACGGATATAGTAATAATGGTTATGCGATAAATCAAACAACAACTCTATTATAACTCTTATTACTAACATTATTAAACATCTCTGCAAGTTTTGCAAATTCCAAATCTCTAAGTACATACTTACTACCACCAGCAAGTATGTACTTACCATCTTTATCATATCCTATCTCAAAGTTAGCCTTACCATGCACATTTATAGTATATGAAAAGCCGTCTTTACCATTATCATAAGAACCATTTTTGACATAATCCTTATTCTGAAATGTTTTATGTGATTTATTTGATAATGGTTTTGTAGTTCCGGTTCCAAGTATCTCTAGTAGATATTCATCGTCCTCATCATCTTCAATAGTGTCACCACCATCAATATCTGAATATATTAGATTCAATGATGAAGATATGTATGATAAACATTCCCTGGCTTTATCAGAATACCCATCTTTCATGTATATATTATTCCCATTAGTATCATGGGGAATATGTCTACTAGTTAAATACTGTGATGCAGCAAATGTATCGGTAAAACTATTAAATTCCAGTATCCTATTATATGAATCATTACCAAAAGTGATAGATGTATATGATTCATATACATTTTTTGAAGTACCACAAAGCATACTAGATAGTTCTGTTATATTTTTAGATTCATTTAATAATTGAATATCAGTTTTATAGTGTGAATTTTCTACAAGAGATGTAATCATATTATACAAATTTGTAGTATCACTGTCTTGATGAGATAACAGTGCATTAGTGCATTCTTTATATAGTTCCTTATAATTATTACCCTTAACTATATCATCGCATAGTTTAATAATCTTACCATCAAAAGTTTTATCTAATATCATTTATATATTTTTTAAGTTCAGTATATTCAAAATCATTACCAACCAAATAGCTATCTATAATGCCTATATCACTATATATTATGATATATGTAAGCTTACCAGTGGATTTAAAAGATTCATCATCCTCTATTAGAATCAGTTTATCCATATCTACTTTATCTGAATTTCTGATTCTACCATATATCAGATCAAAGAATCTGCATACTTCATCATTAGACTCTATATCTACACATAGTCCAGAACCATAGAAATCTGATATGTCACAATGATTTTCTAAATCTGATAAATTTAGAAAATCATTGGAAGAATATTCTAGTGTATTATTCATTTTCGTCAAATTCGTCAAATTTTTCAATGGTTATCTTATCTTCCACATGTTCACCAATATCATTACCAGATAATCTTGGATTTTTTGATTCTTTCATATACATTTGGTGATTGGATTCTATTATGGCATTGTCTATTTTACCCATCATTTCACCTAAGCTATATGCTTGATTAGAAGATTCCTCTATATCCTCTTCCACCCCCAATATCTGATTATGGTCTCTTAATTTAATTAAAAATTCTTCTATTTTTTTAAATAATTCTGACTGAAACTTAACTATATCCAGTGCTAATCTTTGCATACCAGTTAATACTTCCACTTTCCTGGGAGTTATATCTTCATTAAAAGTTATATCTTGGTAAATTTTATAAATTGTATCATTGGCTATATCAAGTTGGAACATCAAGTTGGCTAAATTCATAGATCTAGACTCAATAACAATTTCCATGTAATCATTGTCATCTAATTTATCTAAATTCAAAAAAAATTTCACAGATTCTTCTACAAATTTTCTAGCCTTAACCTTATTATCAGATTTAATTTTTTCAAATTTCGATTTAAATTGATTTAACTGATCTTCGGTATATTTAGGAGTTTCTTCAAGCATCTTTTCAAAAGATGCCTTGTTTTTGATATCTATTTCATCTGATATTTTTTTGCTTATTTCATCTAATTTAGTATTTTTAATCATCCCAATTATGTATTAATCTGATACAAAAAATTAACAACATGATATCGATTGTTTTATGAATACTCATATTATTAAAATATAGAGTTTCCTCGTTGTTAATTTCAACAAAATATGAAAAACTATGATTACCAATTTCGATAAATAAACAATCACCATCTTCATTCTCCCATTCAAGTGTTATGGTACCATTGGGATTTGGGTAATATTCAGATATTAAATTCATATAAATATTACCAATTAAATTCAACAATTTAATTCAACAATTTAATTGAATTTAATATGCTTTTGGGTTCCGATGGGATAGCATTATATCCATCCCAGTCTATTTCTAAATTGCCAAAATCAATAATATTTTCAATTAATTTATCCATCATTAATTTATCAAATCCCAATAATTATCGATGATTATTTCTTGTATTTCTTTATCGATATCTATTAATTCAATGTTAAACTCTTCCACTATATTTGTGATATAATTTTATACAACATCTTATCATCTTTAACATAATCTGGTTTCACCTTAAACTTAATTCTCATTATACCCCAATGGGTTATTCTTGAGAATTTAAATAATCTCCAATATGGTTGATTATCAGTTCTGGTTTTGCTAGATGCTCTGATTATATAACCCCTAACATATTTGTCATCGTTAATTGGATAATCATAACCAGGGGGAACATAACCTTTTCCATATGTATGTGGAAGTATAAGTCTAACCCCATTTAAAATATCATCAGAATCATCTTCATAATTAATAATAACATGATGTCTATTATTAATGGCATTTTTAATAGATTCATCAGTGGGAGGTTTTTTATTACCTTTAAAGGTTAATTCATATATTGGTATTCTGTTATTGCTCATTTCATTATATATTTATAGATAATTTTTTGTATTATAACATGTAACCCAGTATTGTAACCAATACTATGTTTTGTGGAGGGAAAAGAAAAGCCGAATGATGTTTAAAGGGTGGGTGGTTTGGGAGTATGGAATACCATTACTGATAAATAAATAACTTTTAATTAAAATATACTAATTTATGTTGCGTTTTACTAAAGATTTTGGTGATTATTATAGAATTTATAATAAAGCTATTAATGAATCCAAAAGTGTGGATTCACTCAGCAAATTTGAGAATTGGATAAAAGATTATGGTGGTCAATTTTTAATAGTTATGGGTGGTGGTCATCCAAATAAAGAAATTCAGTCAATTTCTAGAAATGCCAGAAATGGTTTTGATCTTATGTTGAAATTATATGATGCTGGATTATTGGATATGTATATAAATCATTATGAGATACCAATAGATCCCGCAGATGTGAAAAAATTATCAGCTAAATATGCTTAATTAAATCTAGCATTTTTTAATATGCTATTTCTGATTCTTTCCGATTTGGTTTGAATTTGATCCAATGGATTCTTGCATCTTGAAGTTGATATGTTATTACCAAGCACTATAGAACCTTCCTCAAATAATAAGTTTGGTGATTCTGATATGTTTGGTGATTCTGATATGTTTGGTAACCCATTGTTTGAGGAATTTGATCTTATTATATCGTATCTGTTTTTATCTACTTTTGATAGTTTATCTATATACCTTTTTTCTTTTTCTGAATAGCCTTTACCCTCACTAAATGCATTATTAGCATTATCAACTGTTTGTGGATCTTCATTTCTTTTTATTATGGATAATAAATCTTCTAATTTTGGTATGTATACTATATCATTTATGGTTAATGAATATGGATTAGATATTCCATTGAAATACATCAGAAGATCTGTATAATCTTCTGATTGATAATATAATCTGCTTATTATCCATGGTCTACCCTCAATCTCCGGATTTACAGAAATTATTGCGAGTAAATTTAAAAATCTGTCTATTTTTATAGGCGATGAAAAAACATCCAATAATTTCTCCCCATTTCTATCAATCAAATACCTATTATTATTAATTGTTGAAAAGTTCATAATCTATATATAGTATTTTTTTCACATCATTAGATTCAAAATTTTCATCTTCGGATATGACTATTATCTTATTATAATTTAATTTATTTATGAGTGTTTTGATATTAATCTTATAAATTAAAATACATATTGTATTTAATTTATTTAATTTTTTTATTTTTCTCACCATATCGCTGATATTATGCTCATTTATGTGTGGATTGTTAGAATATTTTATACATTCTGCCTCATACATAAATTGATCGCATCCAGTGGTATTTTTTATGATATCAACATCATAAATTTCCGATATATATAAATAATTCTTTTTCAATTATCTTTTATTAAGGATTTTATCTTATCTTTTAATTTGATTTTTAATTTTTCTACATTTACCTTAGATATCAGGTAATCTATCATTTCATCCTCCTCATCATTCATTTCCTCTAACATCAATTTTATTATGGCAATACTTGGCAATTCTAGATTGATATCTATGTTAATTTCAGTTGGGTGTAGTTTGAATTTAGAAAATAATATTGACATTACTGTATTACCAGTGCTAATTTTTTGATTAACTAGTTTATTTGGTGGCTCATTTTTATGGCTACTTTTTATTGGTGTGTTGTCTATTTTATTATTGACAATATTGCCTTTCTCATCAGTAACAATTGCTGCTTCCCCATCATCTTTTATGGATTCTGCTTTTGTCAAGAAATCCCTTGCATTGACTCTGGAGCCATTATCAAGCACATATTTTTCATTACCAGGAGTATCAATAAAATCCTTTATGATAATAATCTTACTATGATCCTTATCATATTTATAGTTGAATTTTTTACCGATTAGTTGTCTATATTCAGATGCTTTCATTTATATGTCTTATAATAAATATTTAAATAAATAAAGTTTATATATCTAAACCATGGTTAAAAATCAATATAATGAAAAATTATTCTAAAGAATTAAAAAAATACAGCAAATTAGCAAATAATGATGAAAGTTCTAATACATCATTATTTGATATTAGATTCATGGTATCTGATATTAATGAATCTACCATCACTCTTTTAATGGATTTCCAGAATTTATTACACATTAAACCATTTCAAGAATATAATATAAACAAATTATATGATTTATATTCTCAAAAAGTAAAGGGTGGTGATAAAGATGATGTATTATTGGCATTATCTGTGATTTCTAAGTTAAAAAATAAATTTGGGACTCCACTATTTAAAAAATTATCATCTAATTCTTTTAAATTGCTGTCAAACGTATCCAATGCTATTACAACTGAACCAGTAAAGGATGAACCAACTGAACCAGTAAAGGATGAACCAACTGAACCAGTAAAGGATGAACCAACTGAACCAGTAAAGGATGAACCAACTGAACCAGTAAAGGATGAACCAA
>Ga0160423_10000189_pt1 | contig 46543 bp, 45 predicted proteins | sample CRUFie14St8metaG_FD_108191 | JGI IMG/M metagenome (GOLD analysis project Ga0160423, IMG submission 108191) | Marine microbial communities from the Costa Rica Dome - CRUD Field 142mm St8 metaG | ecosystem: Environmental > Aquatic > Marine > Oceanic > Photic zone | place: Costa Rica: the Eastern...
GCTAATGGAAGAATCTATTAACTGATATAAGCACAAATTGTACGATTCTGAGTATGTTTTTTAGATGCTTCGTTGCACTCAGCATGACCCTAATCGTAATGCCTTGATTATCAAGAAATTGAAAATTTTGCTTAAACATTATTCACGTTTAATTAACTGTTTATCAATAAGTTAAGTTTTGAGGTTATCCATTATTTACGTTAAAAATGGCTATACTTTTCAAGAGATTTAGCCTCTAAAAACAAACCCAAAATCGCATAATTTATGTTTATTTAAAAAATAAATTCTTCAACCAAAAACGTCAGTCTTACCAACATATAAAAGGTTTAAATCAAAAATCAAGCACCGCAACTCAATAAAGCTTGTTAGCTATGCGTTAAACCAACATCCAAAAACGCAATCAATATGCAAACCGCTTTTATGAAATCTTTCATCAGCTTATTGTTATTAGTGCCTGCTTTATTAATGGCACAAACTGCCGAAACCCCTAGCCCACCGCAAAACGAAGATTTAATGCAATTACAATCGTTAGCATTGGGTTTGCAAACTGCGCCAACTGAGGAGGCACGCCTGGGTAAATGCTACGAATTTATTCCGGCATTGGTAGGTTATTTAAAAAAGCAAAGTGTACCCTACCAAACTGATTTAAGCAGTTTAGAGCAAATATCGGTACTAGAAGCCCCCGACCAGAGCTTTAAAATTTTAAGCTGGGCGGTTGAATTAGATACTGAACAAAAACAAGAAGTTATTGCTGCTTTTAGAGAGGCAAGGGTTAACAGCGATAAATCGTACAAGTATTTTGGTGCCATTTTATTTAATGAAGCTAGTTTAAAACTAATGCCATTAACTGATAAAAGCAACGAAAATATTGAGCCTGAAGATGGCTATAACACCAACAAAGATTGGTATGGATGTGTTTATTATAACATTAGCCAAAAAACCTTAAATGGGCAAGCTGTTTACTCATTGTTTGGTTGGGATGGTGCAACTGGGCAAAGCACCCGAAAGGTAATGGATTTGTTAACTTTTGGCGATGATGGGTCTCCTATTTTTGGCTTACCAATTATTGATGTGGTGCGCGATGATAGTTTAATGGTAAAATACCGCTTTTTACATGAATATCGATCAGGTTCGGGCGTTAGCCTAAACTATGATAAAGAACGGGATATTGTTGTTTTTGATTTTATTGAAGCACCTGACGAAGAATCGAAAGGAATTTACCCAACTTATATACCCGATGGCACTTATGCGGGGCTTGAATTTAAAAATGATCGCTGGACATATGTTCGTCGAGTTTATCAAGGGCAAGATTTAAGTAGCGATGCCTTAAAGCAGCAACGCCAACAAATACAGGGGGGCGATAAAGAAACCTCAAAGAAGAAAAAACGCAAGAAACGCTAAGTTGAGGGCTATAAAAAAGTAAAACGGTTATTTTTGTTGCCAAAACAAGCCAATGGTTACATACTTAGTTGCCGAACGCATAGCCCATATTACGCTTAACCGCCCCGAAAAAAGAAACGCACTTAATGATGCTTTAGTTAATGAGCTTAAAAGCAGTATTAACCAAGCTTTAGCTGATGAAAATGTAAAAATTATATTGCTTAAAGCCAATGGACCTGCTTTTAGCGCAGGTGCAGATTTGGCTTATTTACAACAGTTACAAAAAAATACTTACGAAGAAAATTTGGCTGATTCACAATCGCTTAAAGCCTTGTTTGAGCTAATTTACACCTGCCCAAAAGTGGTAATTGCTCAAGTACAAGGGCATGCTATAGCAGGCGGTTTTGGTCTTGCCACAGTTTGCGATTTTGTTTTTAGTGTACCCGAAGCCAAATTTGGTTATACCGAGGTGAAAATAGGTTTTATCCCTGCTATTGTAATGGTTTTTTTACTTAGAAAAATTGGCGAAGGCAAAGCACGCGAATTGCTTTTAACTGGCGATTTAATTGATGCTCAAAAGGCGTATAATTACGGCCTCATCAATTTTATTGTTGATGCAAAGGAACTTGAAAACGAAGTTTTGCGTTTTGCCAATAAGTTATGCTTAAAAACCTCAGCACAATCATTAGCCGCTACCAAACAAATGATTAGTGATGTAGCCCATATGGAAACTACAGATGCCTTAAACTTTGCAGCGCAGCAAAATGCTAAAGCAAGGGCAAGTAATGATTGCCAAAAAGGTATTGCCGCTTTTGTAAATAAAGAAAAAATTGAGTGGTAATTAAGCATAAAAAACATTACTAAATAAAAAATTAACTTAATGAAAAAAACATTTTTCACTCTACTATTAATTGCTTTTGTAAGCTTTAACATTAATGCCCAAAAAACATCTGGCGAAGTAGTTTACAAAATGGAAATGCTTGGTAGCACCGTACACGATGCAATGACTGTAATTTTTGATGGCGATAAATCTATGTCAACCATGAATATGATGGGTATGGAATTTACCTATAAAACCAATAAAACGGATGTTATTTCGTACATGAATATGTTTGGTAAAAAAGTAAAAGTAATTTATCCAACATCTGATATTGCAAAGCAAACTGAAAATGAAATGCCCGAAGCGGATTTAATTGAAACCAATGAAACTAAAAAAATTGCTGGTTATGAATGCAAAAAGTACATTGTTAAAATGGATATGCAACAACTTTTAGAAGAAGAACTAAAAAAACAAAGCGATGGAATAGATGATGAAGAATTAGAAGCCAAAATTGAAGAAGCTAAAGCAGATTCTCTTTTTCAAGCAATTATGGGCGATATGAGTATTGTTTTTTACACTACTGACAAAATTGAACTGAAACTACCATCAGCCTACTACCAAAGTATGACCCAGGATATGAATATTGATTTTACGAAACTTGGCTTTATAATGGGTATGGAAATGGATATGGCATTTATGAAAATGAATTTTGAAGCCACTAATTTTAAAAAGCGTAAGGTTAAGCCAAGTGAGTTTGATTTTGATGAAACGGGCTACGAAGAAATGACAGCTGAAGAATTTGAAAACATGGATTCTAAATTTTAATTAAAATAAAAAAATGCAAAAATTACTAACCCTACTTATAATTGCTTTTATAAGTTTTGGCTTACAGGCCCAGGTAAAATCTGGAGAAATTACCTACAAAATAAAAATGAAAGGCTTACCTGCCGACCAAGCCGACATGCTGGGTGATTTAGGTATGACAACCATTTTCAATAAAAAATTTGTAAAAACAGAATTGAATATGGGTATTGCCAAAACAACAACCATACAAAATGCTAAAACCCAAACAACCGTTGTGTTAATGAATATGATGGGCAAAAAAATAAGGCTTGAAACAACTGCTGAAGAGGCAGAAAAATTAGCAAAAGAAATGGCAACAAATACGAGTGTGCGCGAAACTGATGTTATTACTAATATTGCTGGTTACGATTGTAAAAAATCAGTAGTAACGGTTGATGGAAATGATGTAATTGTGTACACTACAAATGAAATTAAAGTACCCGCAGTTAAAAATGTTAATAGCAGTGGTCTTGATTTTACAATGATTAACGGCTCTCCTTTAATGTTTACTGCCGAGCAAGGTGGTATTAGTATGGAGTTTAAAGCTGTTAAAATAGAAAAGAAAAAAGTGAAGAAAAGCAATTTTACTATACCTAGTGGTTACGAAAAAATGAATTTAGAGCAGTTTAAAAACATGACTCAAGGAATGGGTATGTAAATTTAATTTTGAATTTATAGTAAAAGCCATGCAAATTGCATGGCTTTTTTTGTTACTACCAACCAAACTGTTTTTTTATAAAACCATCTAACCAACGTGCTGGTATTGTGCTTGGAATTAGCCACTCCTTAATATAATTTTTAACAACAGGATAAACCAATTTTGGCTTTTTGGCATTTGTTATTTGCCATACTTTATTGCCTAAATCTTGAGGGGTTAAGCCGCGTTTACCATTTTTAAGCATGTATTTTTGGTATCCAACCATCGCTTTTTCAAAAGGATTTCCCTTCCATTTGTCTTGATCGGTTGCGCTTTCTTTATCCCAAATTGGGGTGCTCACATAACCAGGACGAACAATAACTACTTGAACGCCATACTTTTGCAACTCCCGTCGCATACTATGCGATATACCTTCTAAAGCAAATTTGCTACCCGCATAGCTGCCCAAAAATGGTCCCGCAATTTCGCCAGCTACCGAACTTATGTTTATAATTTTACCCGGCGACCCTGTAAAATCTTCTGCTGCACCCAACAAAGGAGCAAAAGCCTGAGTAACTCGTACAGCCCCAATAACATTTACCTCAAACTGCCATTTTAACTCCTCCAAATTAACATGAAGCATAGGGCCACTAACCGCTATACCTGCATTATTTACTAAGGCATGTAGTTGATTATCCCCTAACAATGTTTTTAACTGCTGCAAAGCATTGTTTACCGCCTCGCCATCTGTAACATCAAACAATAAAGAGGTGAAATTTTCGCCTAATTCAGCTTGTAATCTATCTGCATCTGCTTGTTTACGTACCGAGCCGAATACCCGCCAGCCTTTTTTAATAAATATTTTAGCAATACCCCAGCCTATGCCTGTACTTGCACCAGTAACCAATATGTTTTTCATGCAATGTGGTTTTTGCTTGAAGGTAATAATTATTACGAGCTAAGCTGTAAACCACAGTTAATAACTACCATAATTTTACAGGCTCAGTTAGGGTATAGTTATTGCCTTGTATAATCATATAAAATTCAAAAGTTTGATTAACAATGGCTGTATCGGCTAAAAATGCCAAGCTATAAGTGCCCGATTCTGCTATTTCAACACTATAAATTTCGCCAATAACATCAAACACATTTGTTGGCGGATGCCCTAAAAAATCCTGGTACTCTTGTAAATTGCGTAATTGAACTCGGTTACCTGGCTGCCCCTTATAAAAATGATAATCAATATAAGTTGTATCCTCATAGGCAGGCATATCCATTTTAATTATAAAGTTTGCCCTAACGGGTTCAGTAATCGTTAACTCAAACTCATAATTAGGGTTGCTTAAATTATCTGCATCTGTACCTCCGCCATTAATCCACAAATCTGTAAATTCGTGGTTCTCAATAACTTCCGTAATAACTACAAGGGGGTCATCAAGCCAATAGTAAAAGGTTAAAGTGTAATTACTTTGCTGGTTTTGTTGCCCAATTAAATGTATGCCTAATGGCAGTGTGGGGTCAATATTATTAAAGGTTAATGGTCTATAATAATCGTAAGATGCGTTGGTTTCCATTGTCATAAACTCATACAATGGCTGGTCAATACCCTGTTGTTGGCGAAAAATAGCATCTACGCCATTATCTGTTTCAACACTTACTTCGTAAAAATATTTATCCGTTTTTGGAGCAATTTCAAAATAGGGATCGCGTGCAGCAGTTTGGTAATTGCCTAAACCACTACCCCATGGATACCAGCTGCCGCTGAAACTTATTGATTCTTTTTCGCGTTCGCCATTATATATTAATCCGTTAGCACTAACTTTTAACTTATAATTGTGGGTTTTACCTTCATCGTTTCCAAATACTTTTACGGCATAAAGGCCTTGCGGTGCTTGTTCTAGTAGTAATGAAACATTTTGTTCATTAAATTCCTCCAAAATATCCACCATAGTATCGTTGGCTAAACTTGCCAATTCAACATCAAATGTTAAGCTTGAGTTGGCTGCGCCTATCATATTTAAATCTACTTGAATATCAGTATTTTCGCTAGTAATTTCAAAGTAAAAAAAATCGCTATTTGGCGAAAAATGGCTGCCACTACCCGCTACTAAACTTCTTTCAAAATCATATACGTCATCATAAACTACGGGCTGGGGTTCAGACTTAGGATCCTCGCCATCATCTTTTGAGCATGCCGCTATACCAACTAATAAAATAACACCAATAGCAATTAAGTATTTGTTTAAATTCATAGTAGTGGTTTTTCCTGCTAATTTAATGACGGTTTATTAAGCATTTTAGTTGGCTACGCAACAAAAAAATCTATTCTTTCAACATAAGCCCGTTAGTCCATTTTAAAATACCATGTATTCCATATATAGCATGTAATTCCTCCATTTGTAAAACACGTGTGCTATAACTTGGGTTAAAGCTACCTAAATGTAATTCGCCCATTTCGTTATCAACCTTATCTACATACTTAACCAATGCCTCGTTATCATTACTTACAAAAACATAAACATGATTTTTTTTGAACCTAAAACCAGCTTTTTGTACAATTAATATATCGTTTTCGTTAATTGATTTTTCGGGCAAATCGGGATGTTCCATACTATCGCCACTAACTTTTACGCCAAAACAGCCGCTTGGTGCTTGCAACCAGGGAAAACTTATTTCGCCAATAATATCCTCTTGTGTAAAATTTCTGACAAAATCACCAGCCATAACTTCAATATTCATGATTGGTATTCGGTTAGTTGTCTCCTTTGGGCGCATACTAGATATATCTAATTGCTTTTTTTGTTTAAGGGGTAAAACAACGGCATTTTCCTTTTTTAAATCAGTAGGTTTTAAAACTTCATTCATTAATTTTTCGCGGCTAATGCCTAAGGCTTCTGCAATCCTAATTTGCTTATTTCCACGGGGTTTAGCCTTGCCTTGCTTGTAATTTGTAATGGTACTAATGTCGCATCCAACCTTATGAGCAAGGTCGGTTTGTTTGATGCCTAAAACATCAATTGCCATTTTAAGGTTGCGTTGAAATTGGCTCATAACGGGCTTTGTTTGGTGAACGATTAACTACAAACATAATACAAAAATAAAAATCCAAATTTATTTTTCCAATTTTTTGGATTTTTTGGAATTGTTGATTTATCTTTGGGTCATTAATAATTTAAACACTAAAATTAATCCATTATGTTAGCATCTGCAAGAATTAAAGCCTGTATCAATCGATTGGAAATTTTGGATTTTTGGAAATCAATTCCAAATGGTCTAAAAAGATTGTACGCAGAAGAATTGGCTCGCTACCACGATAGCACCGTACAAACCGTTTACAGCAGTATTAGAAAAATACGCGATAACATTGAAATTAAAGGCGTAACTGCTTTAGATATTGCTGTATCGTTACAAGTACTGGCCGAAAACCAAACTACTAACCCATTGCATATTGATGAAACATTAAACCTTAAAACTCTGAATCATGAATGCGTTAATTTTTGAAAAACCATTAATTGCTCCGCTTAGGCACTCAGTTATTAGCCGTATGCACACTTTACAAGCTTGGGGTGCTAATTACACCCAAATTGTAAATGCTTTAGCTAAAAAGCTTGATGCCAATGTGCAAAACGTTGCCAACTGCTTATACAAAAACCACGAGGCTATTGAAATGCTTGATTTTGAAATGGAATTGTTAGAACAAATTGACGATTCGTTAATTGAACTTGAGCACCAAACAGCTGTAATGGTTGAGCAGTTAAAACGAGTTGGCCGACGAGTTGGCCCTAATCAAATGAAATTATTTTATAACCTACCAACTATAATCGATGCATTACATTCAAGAGCCTAGTATAGTATTTTTTTTAATTGAAGGCGTATTTGTAACCGCCGCCGTATTAATTGTGTGGAATGGTATGTTACGCCCTTTATTTAACAGCTACTTTAGCACTAAACCCAAAAAGCCAAAACCCTGGCAAGCTGCCAATATAGATGTTAGCTGGTAGATGCACTTAGTAAATACACCCCTTCCCTCCCCTATTATTAGCATTAACGTTTACGGGCTACGGCTTGTAGCCCGCACACAAACATCTACTCACTTTTTAAAAACTTGTAAACTCACCCCTATTATGCACACAACCCTAAAAAAAGGCGGCATATTAAAGCAAGCCTTACAGCAAATAAAACCAGCTGAAATTTACCAGAATAAAACGCTTGGGCAATTAGCAAAGCATTTTGTAAACAGCATTGGTATTTACAATATAAATAATACCGATTTGCGCATTTACTACGGCAACAACCCCAATATGTGGAATGAAATGCAGGCCGAAGAATATGTATATGAAATGCAGTTAGGTAACCCAACTTTGAAAAAAAACAAATTACACATGTTGGTTTTATTGGATACTTACCACATTATCTGCTTTAACAATCAAATACACGTTCATTTAAACAAAATTGAAAGCAAACCTATATTAATAGCGCACACCGTTTTTATGCTTGATTTTATTGAACAAATTGCTAAAACCCAACTTCAAACCCTTTAAACCACAAACAAAATGGAACCTACATTAACCTTGCCTTTTTTAAATGGAAGGCACTCAAAAATAAGTGATGCTAGCCCTGCAAATAGAGCCCTTTACAAATATTGGCATAAACTACACAAAAAATACCTTGAAGGTAGTATGGGGCGCGCCAGCGTACCAGGCGATTTACACTCGTTAACAAGTATTTGGCAACAAAAAGGCTATCCTTTTTTAAAAGAAGAGCTTGCCTTAGAAGATGGAGGATATACGGCTTTGCGCACCAAAGTTTTGGCGGCGGTATCAGCAAAGCAACCCATGGATATATACACCATTGCTAAACGCGCCAAAGTACCTGTATATACTGCCAGCTCATTGCTTGATTTGTTAATAATTGAAGGTATAATAACAGCCGAAAACGACAACCCTTTTGAGCCAATTACCACTTATTTATTAAAACCCAAGCCCCTGCCAAGTTTAAGTAGGCATAGCAAACGAAATTTAGCAAACTCTTAACATTTAATTATTTACTAAATGCCTAGTGGTTTTATAAAAATTGACCGTGGCATATCTGATTGGCCTGAATTTTATAAAGCTAAACAAAAGGGCCTTACCCTAATTGAAGCTTACTTATGGCTAATGGATAATGCCCGTTATAGCGACAAGCATACTATGCGCGAATGGAATGGCGAATGTTTTTATGTTCAAAAAAACCAGGTTGTTGCATCATTAGCATTTTTAGCTAAAGCATGGGGTTTAGTTTTAAGCTCGGGTGCTTTTGATAAAAAAAAAGTACAGCGTTATTTACAAAAATTACATAAATATCGTAGAATACATTGGGAAAACACCGCTAACGCACAGTGCATTACCGTAATACCTAGCATACAACCAACACAACAGTACCACAACAACACTAGTAAAAGCTCAACATTTACACAAAAGCATGAAAATCAAGAATTAAAAAAAGATGTTGGCGAGCAAAAAGACAAAGCTACTTTAATGCGCAATAGCGATTATGCTAATTTTAAGCACTTTTTAATTGCCCTTAAAGAAGATGATATTTTTACGCTTTTTGATGCCAACCTTAATTACTATCATAATGTTATTTTGGATTGGAGCAACTCACGAAATCAATTAAGTTACGATTGGATAGCCGAAGCCCGCAACTGGATGAGGCGCGATAAAATGCAAGGCAAATTAATTACCAACCAACAAGCTGAAAAAATAATTAGCAATGGCTCAGCAAAATCAAACGCCCAACAAAACACAAACAACAAATACCAAAAAGGAGTTGATAAACTTGCTGACATGTTATGGGATAACTGATTTAGTAACGAATGAAAAGGTTCAACAAAATTTTCGCATACACTTAATTTCATTACAGCATGAAGTTAATTTTGAAAGCTGCCTAAAAGCTAAAAGTATTAAAACCATTATTAAGCAGCATGGTAAAAATTTAGTTGGCAAATTAATAGCTGCCGCATTAGTGCATTTTTGTTTATCACTTAATTTAAAACGGAATCCGCAACCGCATGATATAATTGAAAGTGCTCAACTAATTATTGAAAACTGGGGTTACGAGTCGTTTGCAGATATTCTTTTTGCATTAAAAAAAGCCAAATTACAAGGTACTATTTACTATGGTAGTATAGGCGTAAACCAAATTATGAATATTTTAAACCAATATTTTGAAGCTAAAAGCATTTGGCTTGAAAATAGGCGTTACGAACAAAAACAAACTGAGGACTGTAAAGGCTTTTTTGACATTAACTGCCACCCTGCAATTGGCGATAACAACCGACAACAAATTGCTAGTAAATTATATGCCCAACTTAAACCGGTAAAGGAATCTATTGAAGCGAAAACTAAATAAACGCATTGGCTACCATGCGGTTGAAAACAAATTTTTTGCGCCGTTATAACCACATTTTTGGTATTTATTGTAGGCTTTGGCAACTCTATCAATAATCTGTTCACCGTTTTCTAAGTTTATCCAAGCTTCAATTGCAGCAGATAGTACATAAGCTTCAGGTGCCAATAAATTGGTGGTAGTTAACAAGGGGTAAGCATTGCTTTGTGCAAAATGTTGGTTAAAATAAGTCTTTGATGCACATGCAATTACCATCGCATCTTTAGCACAATAGTCATAGCTTGTTGGCTTTATGTCCATCTCAACATCCATTAATCCGTTATGCCCATTAAACACAATTAAATCAGCAGCAGAGTAAAATTTAAAATCCTGATTATTTGCCAAATAGGCAATTTCGTTGCGTGCGCTACCCAAAAAATCATTAAGGCATGCTTTCATAGCATCGCCCCTATAAGCATCGGCAATTAAATGCACAGTGCTGCCACTAGGTAATGTTCTTTTAAAAACTATGCGCTCCAAAACCGAGTTGGGCAATTGACCGTTGTAGTCAACCAACTGCCAATTTTTATCTCTTTTAAAAAAAGATTTTATACCATACATAGCTCCCCAGTACAAATTGTTTGAAGCATTTAAACCATTGCCAAGCTGTACAGGCACAGGCACTATGCCCTGGTTTTGATTATCGCACAAAGGCACAAAAACGTGAATATTGATGTTGCGTCCACTGTTAATTTTATCGACCAGTTCAGCTTTAATAGCTTGGCGGTTGCAGGGTTTATGTGGTTTATTGGCATTAGGTATTGCCCTTGCATGATTGATTTTTACCTTATCATTTTGAAATTTTACTTGTGGATTTTTGTTACAAGCAAGCAATAATAAAATCATTAAACACAACCATTTCATAACAAACAAAACGGATTGCCAAGCTTAAAAATTACCATAAACAGCTAAATATGCAAAGGCAAAGCATGATAATCCTTAAAAAATACCTAAAATTTGTTAAATACATGCAACCCATTTGTTGTATCAAATGACTTATATTTATAGAAGCAGAAAAAAACCAATTTATTTACCTTAAACTAAATATTCTTTTTGCTTGCATGGTTTTTGCTTTTTTAAACCTACATGCACAGCAAAAATTTATTGCTGCATTTGGCTTAGGCAGCAGTACGGGTGCACCTTTATCACATTCATACATATTAGAAAATGGTAATATAGTGGCACTGGCATTTGAGCCAACAAACCAGCAAATAAGTTTTACAACCATTAATGAAGAAGGCTTAATAATAGATCAAAAAATTCATTATTTCCCTTTAAGTAGCAATAGAATACTTGTGCAAACCAACTCAAACATTTTTGTATTGGGCATGCAGGAATGGAATGGCTTTTTAGTTAAAATTGAACGTTTTGAACTTGATGGAACATATATAAGTCCTAATTTAAATTTTGGAACACAAGAAATATACTCAATGAAAAATTGCTTTGAACTAAGCAATGGTAATTTTTTATTGTTTGGTAACTGTTTTGATTATTCAGCAACAGATTGCGGCGATAATCAATGCCTTAAAAATTGCTTAACGCTGTTGGATGAAAACATGGCGTTTATTAGCACAAAACTTTACGGTAACGATGGGGCATTCTATAATCCTATTTTAATGCACGAAGTTGATAATGGAGAAATAATTTTATTATCAAACGTAATGCAATACTCGCCACCAAAAAACAGTGCTCAGGTACAAAAAATAAATGCTAATATGGAGTTAGTTTGGGAAGAAGCTTTTCCTGAGATACCTGATGCCTCAACTACAATAACAACTTTTGAGGATGACGTTATCATTTCTTATCCTACAACTGATTCGTTAGAAAACAGCACAAATTATATTGAATATCACGTTATTGATGTAAATGGCGAATCAAAATTCTCAAATGAAATAACCAATGACTATATTAATAGTTACAAAAATGCCAGCGTTTTAACAGGGCTTAACAACGGGCAACTTTGGATAACTGGCGATTATGAGCAGAATAATAATAGGGATGTTTTTTTAATGAAAAGCTCATTTAGCAATCAAACACATTGTTTTAATACCTTTAATGTGCCTAACAATATCGCCTCAATTAATCATATTTTAAAATTGCCCGATGGCGGAGTTGTACTTACTGGCGGCTCGCACCTTAATGGCTTGGTTATTAGAACGGATTCTGACTGTAATGCCTACCCATTAAACACCAATAATGCCTATAGAACAAGCCAAATACCATATGCCTACCATAGTGGCAACGGTATTTTACAGTTTACTTTACCCGAAAGCTACTATACCATTAATTATGCCTTATATAATTTAAACGGGCAGCTTTTAACAACCGACAAAGCCCATAATAACGACAGGGTTTCAATTGAAGATTTACCTACTGGCTTTTATTTAATTACCTTAAACGATGGTAAAGGCAACCATTGGAGCCAAAAAATCGTCAAGCCTTAAAAGGCATTGATGAAACATGTTTACCTATTATTTACCCTAGTACTACTCACAAATTTTTCGATAATTGCTCAAAGTGAAACATTTAGCATAAGTTCGCCCCCTTCAAGTACGCCAATTCAAATAGTTGGTGATAAAATATTTTGGTTTCATCAAAGTGAACTTACAATTACGGATATTACAACGCTTGAAGAAGAAGAAAAATTTATTCAAAGTACAGATAGACATTTAAAGGGTCTTGCAAGTTGTACACATAGAGAGGGATTGGTATTTTTTTGTGCGGATGATAGCAATGTGAAATCAGTTTATGTAAATTTTGAAGGTGAAGTTATGGTTAGCAGGCATCATGACATACCTGCGCATCCTGTATCAGTTCATTCAACTGTTGATGGAAATATTATGGTGCTTTTTAAACTTTATGATACCTGCATGTATGATTATGGAGAAAACAAGTATTATGTTACTATTTTTAGTGGAGATTTTTTACACAGACTAGTAACTTATAGTGTTTGCGATGGGCTTTTAACATTTTGTAAAGCCGAAATGGTTGATGGTAGATACACCGTTTTTGCTAAAACAAGAAGTTTACCTACCGTTGAAGTTTTTAGTTGGCTACCCTACACCGATGAAATTGAATGCAATCAATTTGATGTTGGTTTTTACATTACTGACGTATTGGTTGAGGATGAGGAGTGGCTCATTTCAGGAGTGGATCAAAGTGATTTTACAGAAAAGGACGTTCCTGTAATTGCTTATGTTAATGCTAATATGAATGTTTATGGTAAAACAAAATTTGAACAGTTAGGGCTTGATATAACGCACAAATTAAACAGTTGCTATTTAAGTGCCGGACCCTACAATACTTATTGGTTAAGTACAAACGATATTGATAGAGGTGAATCTTACTTTGTTGCGCATGGATTTCCAAATACAGAAAGGTTTTCACAGTTAAACCAAGAATTAGATATTTTACAAACCTTTACATTCAATGATTCGAACTCTGCGGCAAAAGTTATATGCAAGCAAAGCGATTGCTTTTTTACTTTTTGGGGCTGGCATTGTGGGCATCCCTATTTCAAGCATACCTATATTGGCGATGCTTCGCTATTTAACACAATTGAAACTGACGAGGAAGAAAATGAAGATGTAACTAATCCGTATCCGCAAATAATTGCTAGGCCCAACCCCACAACAAATTATGTAAACTTAAAAATACCCGATGGATTAACCATTGAACAACTAACACTTTACTCGCACAAAGGCATTGTAACAGCCCTTAATCCTAAAAGCACAACTATTGATTTGAGACAGCAAGCAGCTGGTATTTATACTTTAAAAGCAGTTGACACTAAAGGGCGTATTCTTACTAAAAAGCTGGTTAAGCATTAACTAAAACTGATCCGCAATTTGACGAAATACATTCCGCCACATTGTTCTTTCAGCTTCTAAATAGCCTTCTTTATTATTAAAAACAGCTATTACTAAATCCTTTTTTGGGCAAACATAAATGTACTGTTTGAATAGACCATCTGCCATAAAATCGCCATATTCCTTTAACCCAATATGCCATAAATAATTATAGTTATAGCTACTACCTTCATCCGTATTTCTACTTAATGTTTTATTTACCCAAGTCTCGCTTACAATTTGTTTTCCTTGCCAATTGCCTTTATTTAACATTAGCAAACCAAATTTAGCATAATCTCGAGCCGTAGCATTTAAACAACAATATCCTTGAGTTTTACCTTTTCCATCAGCATTCCAAAAAGCATCGTTTTCCATTTCAAGCGGCTGCCAAATTTTATTTTGCAAGTAAATATGTAAAGGCGTTGCTGTTGCTTTTTCAATTATCATTCCTAATAATTGAACCGTTACGTTAATGTAGTTTTGAACGGTACCCGGCTCTGCTTCAAACTTGCTCATTTTTATACCTTTCCATAAATCTTTACCATAATACATATTGGCTAAGGATTTTGTTGAGGGAGCAATACCTGAAGTTTGATTAAGTAAATGTTTAATTTTTACTTTTCTAAATTGCCCATCAATTTCTACTAACTCAGGTAAGTAATTAGTTACAGGCTCTTCAACCGACTTAATGAAGCCTTCATCAATAGCGATACCGCATAAAACAGAAGTAAAGCTTTTAGCAACTGAAAAACTTGTATGGGTACTACTAATGGTTTCCCCTTCAAAATAATCTTCATAAACTATCTGACCCTTGTGCAAAATAACTGCTGCACGAGTATTTTTCCCCTCTAGCATTTGCCGCAAGGGTTTAAAAACGGGCACTCTACTTGTCCAATCATTAACTAAAATATCTTGCTCATTGTAATTATTACTTTTAGACAATGGTTTAGCATCGGTTAATGCCTTAACAGTATTTTTATTCATCCGTTGTGCATCCTTCATATCAGGCCCTCCAAGAAAAATGGCTTTAAAAGGGAAGCATCCACTTAAAAATAAAAAAGCAATTAGTAAATAAATTAAGCTATTCTTCATTAAATCAAAAATACTAAATCTTAACAGTGCTTTAACCTTACTTAGCCAATTTTAACTTGTTGAGGGCGTTATTTTACTTTAACAAAAATTTAAAAATGAAACAGCTAATCTACCTTTTGTTTTTTGCTTTTAGTATTGCCAAAGCAGATTTTGTCTGGGCTTTATCAACTGACAATGACAAAAAAGAAATTCCCTCATTTACAGTAAATGCCATTGCCGAGTTTGAAGTTTTGCCCAACGAAATTTACATTTCAATAGCTATTATTGAAGAAAAAAACAGCGACAAATTAGAGGAAACCGAACGTAAATTGCTAAAGGCCTTAGCAAATCTTGGTATTGATGGTAATAGTTTAGCCGCAAAAAATACCTTTAGTAGATATGCGAGCGTGGGTTGGTTTCAAACCGACCATTTACGCACCAAAAATTACCGCTTAACCCTAACTGAATGTTGCGAAGTTGAGGCCATTTTTGATGTTTTTGAGGATCTTGATATAAAAAATGCCTTTATAGAGGGCTTTGGGCATAGCCAACTTACTGAATTTAAACAACAAGTACGCATTGATGCTATGAAAGAAGCAAAAAACAAGGCAACGTATATGCTTAAACAAGTTGATGCACAACCTGGTAAACCACTTTGGGTTATGGAAGATTACACCAGAGTACATAACACCAAACCAATCCATAAAACGGCTGGTTATGCTGGTGAATATAGTAATACAAGAAGCACTATAAGCACAAAAATTAGTGGTGGATCAACCGTGGCATTTGAAAATATCAAAATCACAAGTTCAGTTCAAGTAAAATTTCCGATTGAGTAATAAGACAAAATTTTTAATTGAGCTATCTTCATCTTATGACTTTTGCTGAATTTCAAGATTTTTGCGAAGCTAAAGCTGGTGTTGAGGCTACTTTTCCTTTTGGAGACGCTACTTTGGTTTACAAAGTAGGCGGTAAAATGTTTGCTCTTACCAGTATTGACGATTCGCCTGTTGGCGATAGAATGAGCCCACCTTTTGAGTTCATCAACTTAAAATGCGACCCCGATTATGCGATTGAGCTTCGTGCAGATTATGAATACATAAGCCCTGCTTGGCACATGAGTAAAAAACATTGGAACTCCGTTTTTACTGATCAAGACATCCCAGAAAAATTGATTTATGAATTGATTGATCATAGCTATGATTTAGTTTTTAAAAACCTGACTAAAAAGCTTCAAAACGAAATTTTAAATGGATAAGCCAACTGCCGAACGCCTTGAATTTAACCGTATTTCTACCTTGTTGAGTGAATTACCCAATGTAGGCCCAGGTAAAATGATGAGTAGTGATGGTATCCGTTGCAACAAAAAAGTATTTGCATTTTTTCATAACAATCAAATGTGTTTTAGATTAGGCAAAGATTACGAAATAACTCAACATCAAATAACCGAATGGCAACACCTTAGCCCATTTAAAACTAAGCCACCGCTAACCGCTTGGTTTTACGTACCTAGTCAATACATCCAACATTGGGAAAAACTGGCTTTAATAGCCAAACAAAATTTGGCTGGTAGTTGCTAGATAAACTTTTGCCTTACTAAACTACCTTTGCCACATGCACTTATTGTATATCCCCAAATGGTATCCTAATTGGGATGACCCACAACTGGGTATTTTTATTCAAAAACATGCCGAGGCAGTTGCCCAACAACATCGGGTAACGGTACTTTATATATATGGGCATACGCATATCGAAAAACCAGACATAACCTACGAAGAAGAGCAAATTGACAACCTAAAAACCATAAAAGTTTATTTTAAAAAACAACCGCCTACTAATGCTATAATGCGTTCGTACAATTTGCGCAAATACTATAGCGTGGCTAAACAAGCCATTAAAAAATATACGCAGCTAATAAAGGGCATTGATTGGGTGCATTTTCATGTAATGGGGCGTAACCTGTTACTGCACAATTATTTACGCAAAATAACCGATTACAAAATTGCCATTACCGAACATCAAACAGCAATGGCTAACGCCAATGTACAATTTGAATTTTGGCGCACGGGTATTTACAAAAGTTACGCTCAAAAAGCGGCATTTATCACTACCGTTTCTGTGGGTTTACAACAGGCTATGCAAAAGCGAGGTTTAGTGGGTAATTATAAAATTGTTCCTAATGTTGTAAAAAATCCCTTGAAGAAAATTAACCGAAATGATGGGCAAATCCGTTTTTTAAATGTATCGGATATGTTTGATGCGAAAAAAAATGTAAGCGGTATTATTAATGCCTTTGCGGAATTACACCGAAACTATCCTAACACCGAGTTAAGCCTTATTGGTGATGGCCCAGATTTTGAACATATAAAAGCATTGGCGAACAGTAAAAATCTTGGAGAAAAAATTAAGATTTTAGGACGACTTAACAACCCCGATGTTTTGGCACAAATGCAGCAGCATGATATTTATATAACCAATAGTAATTTGGAAACTTTTTCCGTTGCCACAGCTGAGGCAGCAATGGCAGGTTTGCCCGTTATTGCTACCCGCTGTGGCGGGCCCGAAACTTTTGTAACACCAACAATAGGTTTATTAATTGAACGCCAAAATCATAATGATTTGCTAAACGCAATGAGACAGATGTTGCAAAGCCGCCATAGTTACGATGCACAAGCTATGCGAACCGAAATGGAAAATCAATTTGGCGCTGCAAGCATTGCCCAACAATTTAGTGAGCTTTACAAAAAGTATTGATTTTTGGCAAAACAATTGCCATATCCAAATATGGATTAAAGTGTAGTAACTTAGTAATATTGACTTAAAAGCTTTTTGCTTGGAAAAACTTAAAATAGAAAACTTTAACGGCATTAAATATGCCGAGTTTGAGGTAAAACCCTTTAACCTGATTATAGGGCCGCAAAGCTCGGGCAAAAGCCTGTGCATGAAATTGCTGTACTTTTTTAGGGAGGTGATGGATAGGACTTTTAATCATTTCCATTACAGCTATTATGAGGATTTTAAAGTCGGTTCAGAAATATTATTTAAGAATTTTTTTAACCCTATTTCTGAAACAAACATCAAGTACTCAAATGGAGATTTTAAAACTTTTATCAAGGTAAGAAACGGTTCAATAACCCAATTTGATGCAACTAAAGATATTCTAACTCGCAGTTTTGAGTTTGGGGAAAAAATCAGGAGTAAAAGTATTAGTTTACAATCTATTGAATATTTTAAGCAAACAGTCATAGACGAATATAACATTGATATTTGCCCAACCCAGTACGTAATTTCAAATAGAAATTATTTTTCACTAATTGATAGAAACCCATACAATCATACCGAAGCAGTGCAAAACTTCGATTTTATAATGAATCGATATGGCTCTAAACTTAGAGAAAACATAAGTTTCTTTACTCCATTGAATATAAGGTCGAAGGTAGTTAATGCTATGAACAAGGTACTTAATGGGATGCTTATAGAAAAAAATGAACATCTTTTTATTAAGCATAATGATGGTAGAACTGTTAAGATTTCAAGCACTTCATCTGGTCAACAATCAGCTTATCCATTATTTGTGTTTATCAATAGATTCTTGTTGCAAGACTTTAAAATGACAAGTTCCCTCTTCGTCGAAGAGCCCGAAGCGCATTTGTACCCGACTGCCCAAAAAGAAATTATGAATTTGTTGGTGTATATGCTTAACCAGCGAAATGGGCAAAATGAACTCTTTATAACCACACACAGCCCTTATATTTTAAGTTACCTTAATGTTTTAATGGAGGCCTACCGTGTAAAAAGTCCGAAAATAATTGAAGAGGATTTTTGGTTGAACCCCGATTGCCTTAACCCAATGGCATTTAATGAAGAAGGGGTGCTTGTAAATATATTCGACCAAGAAACAGGCTTGATAAATGCCGAGGCTTTCGACAAAAGCGCAGAAGAAATCGACACCTTATTCTCCCAACTTTTAGAAAGCGATATAAATGATTAAGTTAAAAGGGGGTGCTATTGACGAGGCTTGCATTGAGTTTGCCGACAATAGGACAATAATTGTTTGTTCGGAAAACAAAACAAAAGCCACCTTCTCAAATCCAAACGAAAAACTAGTACGCAAAATAAAGGTTGACGGGTGTTTGCCTTTTAGCAAGCAACCCAATAACAAAAGCTGCGACTATCTTTTACTTGAGATAAATCAGGAAAACGAAACATCAGAAACGATAGAAAAAGCGCACTTAGTGGAACTGAAAGGGCAAAACGAATTATCGAAAGCCGTTGAACAGCTTACCAATTCAATTACAAACATTTTTGAACGTTACGCAAAGCTGAGGCTCTATATATTTTTTAGCAGCACCCCGCGTATTAGCAGAACTGATATTCAGAAGCAACAAAAAATCCTTAAAAACAAATACAATCAATCAATATTAAAAATCGTTCCTGCAAAAAATAATATTGTTATTTAAGCACCGCCCATGCTACGATTTATTGCCAGCACATTCGCCACGCGCTTTTTATCTGCCATAATATTTTTTGGCATTAACATACTATTGGCGCAATTTTTAGGTGAAGCAGGTAAAGGGCAAGCCAGTCTCTTCATAGCCAATATGGCACTCATTGTTTTAATGAATGAGTTAATTGGCGGCTCGGCAATTGTGTATTTAGCCCCTCGTTTACCCAAATGGAAATTATTGCTCCCCTCCTATTTGTGGCTAGCCATGTTATGTATTGGTTTATCGTACCCCGTAATGGCATTTACCAGTTTGCCCAACCATTGGTGGGGGCATTTAGCAGTACTTACCTTTTTACAGGGTCTGCTAGGCATGCACCAATATTGGCTAACGGGCATTAAAAAAATCAATCAACAAAACCTACTTTTTATATTAAGAGCCATAATCGTTTTGGCTTGCCTTTTATTGCTTTTCACAAGTAAAACCGCACAATTAACTCACTTTTTTCATGCAATGTATATAGGTGCAGGAGCATGCCTTTTACTAAGTTTCTTTTTTGTTTTTAAATACACGACTAAACCAACTCAAAACGCAACATTTAAGGATGCTTTAAAGGCATTAGTCAATTATGGTTTGTGGGTTCAAGCTGCTAATCTTATTCAGTTTTTTAACTACCGATTAGCCTATTATTACCTTGATATTTTTACCGATGAGGCGCAAATTGGCATCTACTCGGTAGCTATGCACTTTGTTGAAGCCGTTTGGATTATAAGCCGAAGCGCAGCCTTAGTACAATACTCATATATTGCTAATTCTCAAGATGATAAAGGCGACCAATTAATGTCGCAACGCATATTTTTTTATGGCGGATTAATAACCATAATATTGAGTTTAGGGCTTTTAATCATCCCCGAAAAATTGTTTGTTTTGCTTTTTGGCAGTACAGGATTTGGACAAGTAAAATGGCTTTTATTTTTATTGCTTCCTGGTATTATCGCAATTAGTTTAAACAATGCCATTGCCAATTATTTTTCAGGGAAAAGCTGGTTTAAGCTTAATGCTTTTGCCTCTGCATTCGGCTTAATTTTCACCATAATTATTGGCTATTTTTTAGTGAAAAATTATGCAATAACAGGCGCGGCAATCACGGCAAGTTTATCCTACTGCGCTACCCTTTTATTTTCGGCATACTTATGGAAGCAAAAAGTAAAACAAGCTTTATTTGCAATTCCACCCATTGCAAAAGATATTCGCCAATTAATTGAAAAAGCCAATTCAAAACAATAGCAACAAATGCAGTTTTACAGTACTAAGCACCAAGCACCAAAAGCCAATTTAAAAACGGCCGTTTTGCAATCATTACCGCCCGACAATGGCTTATACATGCCCGAAAGTATTGATGTATTACCTGCTTCGTTTTGGATGAACATTGAGAATTTAAGCTTTCAAGAAATAAGCTTTGAAATGGCAAAATGCCTTTTAAAAGGCGCAATCAGCGATGAGGATTTAAAGGCAATTATTGATGATGCTATCAATTTTGATGCACCTTTATTACAACTAGATGAGCATTTGCATGTACTGGAGTTAACGCATGGTCCATCATTAGCATTTAAAGATTTTGGTGCTCGTTTTATGAGCCGATTAATGAGCCATTTAGCCAAGGGCGATGAGCGTGAATTGAATATTTTGGTAGCTACTTCGGGCGATACTGGTGGTGCGGTTGCCCTCGGATTCTACAAAACGGCTAATATTCAAGTAACTATTTTATACCCAAGCGGCAAGGTAAGTAACTTGCAGGAAAAGCAGTTAACCACCCTTGGGCATAACATCAGGGCTATTGAAGTAAACGGCACTTTTGATGATTGCCAAGCTCTTGTAAAACAAGCTTTTTTAGATGAGGGTTTGAATAGCCGGCTTAAATTATCCTCTGCTAATTCCATTAATATTGCTCGTTTAATTCCACAAAGTTTTTACTATGCTTGGGCTTATCGACAGTTAAAAGATAAAAGCCGACCTATTGCCATTTGCGTTCCTAGTGGAAATTTTGGTAACATAACAGCAGGGCTTTTAGCGCATCAAATGGGCTTACCCGTTCAAAAATTTGTGGCGGCTAACAATGCTAATCAAGTATTTAAAAATTATTACCAAAGCGGAAATTATCAGCCACAGCCATCGGTGACAACACTTAGTAATGCCATGGACGTTGGTAGCCCAAGCAATTTTCAGCGTATAATGGATTTGTACCATAACGATATAAATATGGTACGTTCGCAAATGGCGGCCTATGCCTATAATGATGCTCAAACCATTGATGCCATTAAAGAGCTTCATCAAAAATATGATTATGTGGCTTGCCCGCATACCGCCGTTGCCTATTTAGGCATGCAAGCATTTTTAGCTGACAACCCTAATTATACAGGCATTTTCCAATCGACAGCGCACCCTAGTAAGTTTATTGATATTGTGGAAGAAACACTGAACCAAAAAGTAGAAATACCAGCAGCTTTACAAGAGTTAATGCCACGACAAAAACAAGCTACTTTTATGGAAGTGGATTATAAATCATTTAAGGATTTTTTGGTGGGGTAGGTTTTTATAATTGATTTAATAGCTCCATTTTCTTTTCTTCGCTTAAACCATAGGTTGGTTTTTGCCAACCTAAAGTGTTATAATAAGCAAGCGTTTGCGCTACACTTTGTTTAAAATCAGTTATCGTAAAATTGGCTTCTGCTAGTGCTGCTTTATTGTCAAAAGTAAAATGATTGCCATTTACCCATAAAGGCATATTCATCCATTGGCTAACCTTATTTTCCTTTAAAAAATCTGCCGAAGCATTAATGCTTTTGAATTGAATGCCCATTATTTCGGCAGTCGTATCAACTATTGTTTTAATACACATTTGCGGATTACTTACTACATTATAAGCTGATGAGGGAAGTGCGTCTGGCTCTAATAAATCAATCATTAAACGCACCAAATCATCCACATAAGTAACCGAGAAAAACGGTTGCCCTCCTTCAGGTAGTAAAAGCATTTTTTGGGTTTTAACTTGATGCAACCAATAATAAAAACGGTCGGTGGGGTCGTATTTACCATAAATTAATGCAGGGCGCAAAGCCACATAAGGTAAGCCCGATTCCACTAAAACTCGTTCGCATTCTGCCTTGCGTTTCCCATAAGTCTGCAAGGTTTCTTCAACTGCCTCAGCATCAGAACAAGTTAGAATTTCATTACTTTCAGTTTGCATTTCAACACCCAATTGTAATGGATAAACCGAGCAGGTAGATACAAAAACATAACGCTTTAAACTTGGGTTAACCTGCTTCAATACTTGCTTTAAGTAATTAGGGTAATAAGCAGAAATATCAATAATATAATCCCAGTTAGTTGCAGCAATTTTAGCAATATCAGCACTCCGCCTATCGCCTTTTATCTTGTTAATTTCAGGAAATAAATTTGCGTTAGTTTGCTGCCGATTAAACAAGGTTAACTCATATTCATCGTGCTTTATTAAGGCCTCTACTAAATTGCGCCCTACAAATTGTGTTCCGCCCAATATTAACACTTTTTGCTTGCTCATTGCCTTTATCTTTTATTCGGTTCAACATCCAAATACTGCATTAAATACGCTTGGTGTTTTTCCTTATTTAAAGATTTAGTAAAGGGCTCTTTTTTAACAGGATATTTGTCCAGCATCGCTTTAGGGCGAGTTGGGCGTGGCACAAAACCACCACCACAATTAGGGCAAACATTTTGCAAAACGCCTTCGGCACAATCTTTACAAAAAGTGCATTCAAAAGTACAAATCATGGCATCGGGGCTGCCATTGGGCAAAGCCTTAGCACACAATTCGCAAACAGGTCTCATTTCTAGCATCCTTTAAAGATAAAGCTTACCTTAAACCTATGAAACCAGCTATTTTAATTATTGGTGCGGGGGCAGTCGGTTTGGTTTACGGTCGGCATTTTGCTGAGGTGGGTTACCCGGTAACGTTTTTAGTGAAGCAAAAGCATATGCCCAAGCTAGAAAAAGGTAGTATCCTTTATCATTTAAACAAGGATAAAAAGAAACGAAACTCTATCCATTTCACTAATTACCAGCTAGTTTTTGATTATGAAGATTTAGCATCAACTGAGTTTGAACAGGTGTATTGGTGCATTTCATCGCCAGCTTTACAAGCCTTTAATTTTAATGATTTTACGCCCAATTTAAAGGGTAGTCCTATTCAAATATTGTTGCAACCCCATAAGGAAGATTTTGCGATAATAAGTCAACATTTCAAGCCCAATCAAATTGTTGAGGGCATGATAAGTTTAATAAGTTACACAACGCCTTTAGCTACTGAAACCGTTGAAAAATCTGGCACTGCTTACTGGCTTCCACCAATGATGCCTACGCCGTTTTCGGGCAATAAACAAAATACAAAACAGGTAGTTAGCACTTTTAAAAACAGTAAGATATCGGCAAAAAGTGTTAAGAGTGTTTTTAATGAAGCACTTTATCCTTCAGCATTTTTAGCTACTTATCTTACCGCTCTTGAGATAAGTGATTGGAAATTTTCTATCCTGCAACAAAACAACAATTTATTACAACAACTATCAAAGGCATTGAAAGAGGTGTTTGCTGCATTATCCAAAAAACATGAGTACTCTGCACCATTTATTTTTAAGTTGATTAGCAGCCCCAATATGGTAAAGCGATTAATGAGCATTGCTCCTAAATTAATGCCTATGGATATTGAAACTTACTTTGAAGCTCATTTTACTAAAGTTAACGCCCAAACCAAACTGTATATGAATAACTATTTAAAAACCGCAAAATCAGTTAACGCTCCACATCAAAATTTAGAGCAACTTATTCAACAAAATCACTAACAAAAATCAAAATATCCATTGTTTTTGTCGAGGCTCTTTTGTTGCAATAAATTAAAAATATCAGCCCTATCAGTATGGCTTGAAACTGCCAATATTACGCATGGATTATCAATAGCCAGTAAAGCATTTGGAGCTTGCATTAACACTTTGCCAATATGCTTATTCCATTTATTAGGATTGTTACAAATCCATTGAAAAGACTGCCCTTTAGTTTCAAACAATTTAGCCAATAGTTTACCCTTTTTGCTTGCTCCCCAAATGACCAATTGTTTATTTTTCGCTAGTTTCCACTTCAAAAAATAATTCACTTTTAACTCAAAAAAGTTTTGATCGCGGTACAAATCGTTGGTGCGAGATGCTCTTGTAGAATGATCGCGCCACAGATGTAAAACCTCCTTACTGGCAAGCACCTTTAGCCCTTTTTCGTAAAAACGAAAAACCAAATCATAATCCTCTGGATAAATATGTGGATTAAAAGCTCCGCATGCCTCCAAATCATCCCGATGCAGTAACCAACATGGCGAGGGAATAACGCACTCTTTAAACAAATCATCCCAATGATTGCCATAGTCGCATAAAGCATTTAGCCATTGTTCGTATTTTTTGAAACCTCCTGCAATTTCGGTCTCAGGAAAATATCGCACCTTGCCCGTAATTACATGCCCCCTACCCTTTTTTTGCCACAAATCATGCAAAATTTGCAGCTTGTTTTCGGGCATCAAATCATCGGCATCCATGCGTGTAATTAACGCCCCTTTACTTAAACTATAAGCCATTTGCAAGGCAGTAATAACGCCATTGCCTGCGTTTTCGCAAACTAAAATCCGCTTATCCTTTTGGGCAAAATCAGCAAGCACCTCCGCCGTTCCATCAGTTGAATTATCATTGCACACTACTAACTGCCAATCAATAAAACTTTGGTTAACAATACTTTGCAAACAATCGGCAATGTAAGGCATTCCGTTTTTTACGGGCAATATTATAGATATGGTGGGTTGGGGCATCTTTAAGTTATACGTCAACAAAAGTGAAGAAATTTATTGGATCTTCTACAAACATCCCTTTATCAATAGCCTACTATTCGTTTAATCTTTTTTTAATCTGTGTTGTTGTTAAGCTGTTTTTTTGCTTGTAAATATATCGTGCAACAAAAAGCAAAACTATTGCCGCAATTATTATCCAAACCACCCCAATAAAAACACTTGGCCAACCCGTTAACTGGGCAATTGCGTCGGCATCACTGCCAATGTTAGTTCTATCAATTAAATCATGTTTAATATCTATTATTACATAAATACACGATGTTATTCCAATAAATTTTAGCCAAAGGTCGTGAAAAATTGAGTTAAAAAACTTAAATGCAATTAGCATAAATAAACCTAAACCAACCGTCATTGCGGTTCCAAAAAACTCGCCCGACTGATACACATAGTAAGACAAGCCTAAAAGTATAAAACCAATAACAAGCGTAATATATTCGTCTCGTTTTGTTTTAACGGCTAAAATTAAAATGACTGCGCCCCAAAAAAGGCTACCTAAATAACCTGCGCTTGCAATCATAAATTCGCTCCAAAAACTAGGTTTAATTTTATACTTACAATACCCCCCAATTTTTTCGTCAATTTGTATTTCAATTATTTCGCCGCCAAAAATTACGGCCATTAAAGCATGGCTCATTTCATGCAGCATTACAACAAATAACTTTATAGGATACACTAACTGCGAATGCCAAAATATTGAAACCAAAGCAATTAAAATAACCAAATGAATTATCTGATATCTATCATCCAAAAATTTCATAATTTACATTTTTGATGTAAAACCGTTCACCAATCACAACTAAATAATAGGCAAGTTAAGACATGCCGTTTTTAACTATAACATAATGGATATACGGTTGGCTCATTCATTTCAAAATTAGACTCAAACAAAATTGGGGAATTTTATTGTATCTTCAAGAAAAGCCCTTTACTAACACCTTATGCAATGCGATTTATTATCAGTTTTTCATTCATCTTTTTAACTGGATCATTAAACTTAAATGCCCAAGAAAGGTATTGTATCACATTTGAAAATGAAGATTCTATCTACTTTCATGATGATTGGTTTAATGATAACTTTTTCTTTCAAAATGGATTAGGGGATTGGCAAATCGGAGAAGTTAATAAATCAATTTTTACTGATGCTTATAGTGGCACTCAATCGGTTTGCACAAATCTTAGCCATAACTATACTCCAACTGACACTTCTTATTTTTCATTTAATGGATCTTTGGGTGGGTGTTGGGTTGGATATGATATTTTTAAACTAGAATTTAAGCATCGCTTTCAAATGGATTCAAGTTCTCATGGTAAAATATCTTTTTGGAGAATTCAAAATCAGCAAACAACTACTTTAGTTGATAGTACATGCCTTACATCAACCAACTCTAACTTCAATCAATACCATATAGATTTGGCTACAATGGACTCCACCTCGGACTGTTTAACATTAAAAGGAAGCTCAAATGGATGGATGTTAAGTTCCATTGATTTATCAACATATGCATTTAATAATTTATTCCAAATTAAATTCTCCTTTTTCTCAAGCAATAATAATTTACAAAATGGCTGGCAAATTGATGATATATGCATTGAATATGATTGTGGAGTAAATACTGAAGAAATATCACCCAATCAAATCACCCTCTCCCCCAATCCAACCAACCAGCACCTAAACATACAAAGCCAACTAAATGTTAAACAAATTACCATATATAATGTTAACGGGCAAAAAGCAATACAGTTGGTTTCAACCAACCAACTTAATGTTAGCACCCTAAAAGCGGGGCGTTATATCGCACAAATTGAGTTAACTGATGGTTCAATTAGCAGCCAGCATTTTGTTAAGCAGTAACCCACCCTAATCTTTTAATGAAAAAAGTCTACTTATCTTTAAACAAACATATACCTCAATAATAAGAGTAAGTTATGCGTACCCTACTTTGTATTTCCTTCCTCCTATTTTCGGCATTTTTAAATGCACAAGAGTATAAACCTTTAGTGGTTGAGGGCGCGTGGTGGGCTTATTATGAAATTTGGGACGATGGGTTTGGTAACATTACTTCTTATTACTATGTTGATACCTTTGAAAAAGATACCACAATAAATAATGTAAGTTATTTAGTACTTACATCTGGTTATATGTACCGAGAGGAAGATAAAAAGGTGTTTATGAAAGTAAACGATGAAGAATGGTTAGTTTGCGATTTCAACTATGGCATTGGGGAACAGATGGAACCGTTAAATTATATTATTGAAGACATTGTAGATTATGAACTGTTAGATGGCTCAATTGTACCTACAAGCATTTTTGAAGGTTTACCAAGTTCAATTCCATATTGTGGATCTAATTATTGTGTTTCTAATGGATTTGGATTAACCCAAAGAATTGGGAATTTTGCAACAGGTTTAGTGTATCCTTATGGATTAGAGCCTCAACTTGACTTTGGAATTACTCTTTATGGATTCGGCTTTGGAGATCAGTTGCTTTATTCACGTTATGTTGATGTTCAATCTAAGGAAGAGTTATTGAATTGGATGCAAGTAAATAACAAAGATGTAAACAACACTTTAGTAAACCTCTCGCCCAACCCCACTAATCATAACTTAAACATCAATTCACAATTGGAAGTTAAAAAAGTAACAATTTTTAATGTTAACGGGCAAAAGGTATCGCAAGCCCATAACACCAAACAACTCAATGTAAGCACCCTAAAAGCGGGGCGTTATATCGCACAAATTGAGTTACTGGATGGTTCAATTAGCAGCCAGCATTTTGTTAAACAATAATCCAATTTATCTATTACTCAATACCTATAATTAACCAAGTCAAAACAAATCAAAATCCTAGCAATAAAACACCTACTTTTGCGCGCTGAAAATTAGCCGAATGCAAAACATACGTAACATAGCCATTATTGCCCACGTTGATCATGGTAAAACAACACTTGTAGATAAAATTATACACGAATGCCAAACCCTTGATACCCGTAAAGATGTTGGCGAACTAATTTTGGATAACAACGACCTTGAGCGTGAGCGTGGAATTACCATCCTTTCTAAAAACGTTTCGGTTCAATATAAAGATGTAAAAATAAACATTATAGATACGCCTGGTCACGCCGATTTTGGTGGCGAGGTTGAGCGCGTTTTAAAAATGGCCGATGGCGTTTTGTTATTGGTTGATGCCTTTGAAGGCCCAATGCCGCAAACCCGTTTTGTATTGAGTAAAGCCATTGAGTTAGGGCTTACCCCTATTGTTGTTATTAATAAAGTTGATAAGGAAAATTGTACGCCCGACATTGTTCACGAGCAAGTTTTCGACCTGATGTTTAACTTGGATGCTACCGAAGAGCAGCTAGATTTTTCGGCGGTTTACGGCTCGGCTAAGTTTGGTTGGATGAATTATGGATGGCAGGAGCAAACCGACAATATGATTCCATTATTGGATACCATATTAGCTAAAATTCCCGAAGCACCGTACTACGAGGGCACGCCCCAAATGCAAATTACCAGTTTAGATTTTAGCAGCTTTAAAGGGCGTATTGCTATTGGCCGTGTTTTTCGTGGCGATTTGGAGCAAGGCAAAGATTATATGCTTTGCAAAAACGGCGGTATTACCAAAAAGGTGCGTATAAAGGAGCTATTTGTGTTTGAAGGGCTTGGTCGCACACAAGTTAGCAAGGTGCGCAGCGGCGATTTATGCGCCATTATGGGTATTGACGATTTTGAAATTGGCGACACCATTGCCGACCTTGAGCAGCCAGAGGCATTGCCACGCATTCAGGTTGACGAGCCGACAATGAGCATGTTGTTTACCATTAATACCTCGCCATTTTTTGGCAAAGAAGGCAAGTTTGTAACCAGCCGCCACTTGCGTGATCGCCTTTTTAAAGAAACCGAAAAAAACCTTGCCCTAAGAGTTGAGGAAACGGATACTGAAGATAAATTTAATGTTTACGGACGCGGGGTACTGCACTTATCCGTACTAATTGAAACCATGCGCCGCGAGGGTTACGAGTTTCAGGTGGGCAACCCGCAGGTTATTACAAAAGAAATTGAAGGTCGTAAATGCGAGCCATTTGAAACTTTGGTTTTTGATGTACCAGCTGAATATTCGGGTAAAGTTATTGAGTTAGTAACGCAACGTAAAGGCAGCCTTTTAATAATGGAAGCCAAGCGCGATTTACAACACTTAGAGTTTGAAATTCCTTCGCGCGGATTAATTGGTTTGCGTAATAAAATACTAACTGCCAGCGCAGGCGAGGCAATTATGACCCACCGCTTTAAGGAATTTAAACCTATGGGAGGCGACATACAAAAAACACACCACGGGGCTTTAGTTTCATCGGAAACGGGGCAGGCATTGGCGCACGCCCTCGATCGTTTGCAGGATAGAGGTAAATTTTTCATCGGCCCTGGCGACCAAGTATATAAAGGCCAAGTTATTGGCGAAAACAAACGCCACGATGATATGGGCGTTAATGTAATAAAAGGTAAAAAGCTAACCAACGTTCGTGCTTCGGGCAGCGACGATTCAGCTAAAATTGCCCCTAAAGTTGAGTTTTCATTAGAAGAATCAATGGAATACATCCGTGAAGATGAATTGCTAGAAGTAACGCCCGAAAACCTACGTATGCGCAAAATGGATGGCTTTAGGTTTAACTAATTCGTTAGATTTTTTCCAACAGGAAAATTTCAGTCTATTAATAGTAATTCGACAAATATTTAATGTGATAGTAGCATAAAATTTTACTATTTAGCAGCCAAGTTTAGCTGTAAATAACGGATTATGTAAAATCACTACCAATCCACCCAATGATTCATCGGGATTTGTTTTCTTATTTCTTTTTGTTCTTCCCGATATAAATCTTCAAACAATTTTTGATGGCTTTCCATTGCTAAATCATTCCTAAGGTTATCGTAAATACTTCTTATAAAGGCATAGTTTTTTATAAAATCGCCATAGCTTATATCTTCAGCAAGTTCGATTTTAAAAGCATTGGTATCACTTTTAACTAAAGTCTCCAACTCCTTTCTAAAGTCTGCTTTTTCATAGTATGTATCATTAAGTAAAAGTCCTTTTTGAGTAATTGTAACAATATTGTCTAAATCTGGTGTATTACAATCAGGGCCTGGTGGTAATGGAGGGCCAGATCTAGTCTTCATTATCTCAAGTATTTTATCTTGGCAAAGTACTGGCAGGTTAACTCTTATCCCATTATCACTCATTTTAAGATTTGGATAATTTTTGTTGCGAGCTACATAGTTAATTTTATAAAAGTGCCAAACATTAAGTTTAATCATTATTTCGCTAAAAAGGCTAATAGGATAATCTTCATCAACTACTAAACTCGTTAAAAACAGCCTTTGCTGCCAAGCATCATCTAAAGTAGCACGTTGCTGTCCTAAATTATACAACAACTCATCTATGCTTTCGTGAACTTTATCTAAACTTGTTAAATACTGCCACTCTGCTGTTTGATTATGTTTGCCAATATATACCGTTTCAGAAAATGCTTTTCTATAAACTGGATTTAATTCTCCTTCCACCACAGGTATCTTAATATTTATATTTCGGAGAGGATAAGTTTTATCTAAAGAAGTATCAATTGCATCAACATCAATTATGGGTATTGCCGCTATTAAAGTTGCACCAACTGCAAAAAGTAGCAATAGTTTAACCATTATGTAACCGCATTTATAATAAAGGCGCAACCATAAAAAGTTTTGTAGCAAACTTACAAAAGCGCACAAGGCAGTAATAACTACTATTATTTCAATACAGTTTACAAAATGGTTTAAATAAAATGTGCTTATTAAGAAAAATAGTATTGTTAACAGCCTTAAAATAAAACTAGCCCCTGGCATAATGGCACTGTACATTTGCCAATGTATCCGTTGTAAATTCCGCCTTTTTTTCCTATTTATGTCAGGCCTTGTTAGGTACTGCCAAATGGTAAATACAAAAGGCATTGCAATTACAAAAGCCCAAAAAGTAAAAACCCAATTAAAAATATAGTTATCAATTAATGATGCCCTTAAATCAATAGGGTTGCCAATTGATAAATAATTGCCAAGGTAAACTGACTGAATCCAACTTGTAAAAACAATTGAAAATAAAGCCATCCCAAAAAGGCTTAATCCAACAACCCACCATTTAGGTATTATTGTTTTAATTGATGGTTTTAAAAAATTAGGCTGGAGCATAAAAGGCTTTAATTAATCAACTAAAAAACGTTAAGAAAAATTCCAAAATGAGTTAACTTAAATAGTTAAAATCAATCAAAACATTAGTATAATCAACGGCATGGGGTGAAACATTTTCACTTAATAAAAATTAATCATACACTTACTAACACGTACTTAATATTGATTATCAACAACTTAAATCCCTAAAATAATCACCTAATTAGTTAATTAATTTAGTTTACAAAAAATTAACACTAAAAAATTTGGTTTTCTAGCAACTGTTTATATTAACTTTGCATCATCAATAAAAACGAAAAGAAAATTCGTAGAATCATGAAATTATTTATTTACATAGCAACCAACCTTTGTGGCAGCGAGCAACCGAACAATTCGGATCGTAGCAACAACTGGGGTGTATGTAAATTACGTACATGATGAGGAAGAAAAATAAATTTAACCTTTGAAAAAGCCCAGTCTAACCACAACAGACTGGGCTTTTTTTTTAACCTATTTCCATTAAAATTTTAAAAAAATGAAAACACCAAACCAAATAACAGGACACGATTTGTTGAGCATCGGTTTTCCGAAGGGCCCAGCATTTGGGGAGGCTTTGAAAGTAGCCAACAACTTTTTGGCTAATGATGATAAGGCTTTGGTGTTAGCACAACTAACGCAAATTGCCGAAAGCCCTAAAGTGTTTGCCAACCATAGCGAGTATGGCACCGTAGCGGAGGCTTTGCTGAAAATGGAAGCCAATAAAACCATTGAGTTAAGCAAAAAAAGTGGAGAATATCCAACTTATGGTGCCGACCAAATTGAGCAAGGTGCAATTGACCAAATGGATTTAGCTATGCGTTTGCCAGTTGCCGAAAAAGGGGCTTTAATGCCCGATGCTCACCACGGTTACGGCCTACCGATTGGTGGGGTTTTAGCGACAAAAAACGCGATTATCCCTTATGGTGTGGGCGTTGATATCGGTTGCCGAATGTGCTTGTCAGTTTTTGACCGCGCACCGATAGCCATGGTGCAAAAGAAGAAAAAGTTTGTGAAGGCTTTAAAGGATAACACTCGTTTTGGTAAACAAACTTTTGATAACCCAATTGAACATGAAGTGATTGACCGTAAAGAATTTGATGAGATTGCTATGCTAAAGAACATGCGTAGCAAGGCTTTTACTCAAATTGGCTCATCGGGCGGCGGAAACCATTTTGTTGAATTCGGTACGGTTGAGATACTGGACGAGAACAACGAATTCGGTTTAAAAGTGGGCAAATATTTGGCTTTGCTATCGCACTCGGGTTCGCGTGGAATGGGTGCCTATATTGCGCGCCACTACACGAATCTGGCTAAAAAGCTATGCCCTTTACCAAAAGGTGCACAACATTTAGCTTGGTTAGATATGAACTCGGAAGTTGGTCAAGAGTACTGGTTAGCCATGAATTTAGCAGGCGATTATGCTTCGGCATGCCACCACCAAATCCACCAACGAATACACGAAGCCATTGGCGGCGAAATGGTGATGCGGGTTGAAAACCACCACAATTTCGCTTGGAAAGAGACCATTGCCGGCGAGGAGTACATTGTTCACCGTAAAGGGGCAACGCCTGCCGATAAGGGTGTACTGGGGGTTATCCCAGGCTCGATGACGGCTCCAGGTTTTATTGTGCGAGGTAAGGGCATGGCAAAAGCTTTGAACTCGGCATCGCATGGAGCTGGCCGAAAAATGAGCCGTAAGCAGGCCATTAAATCGGTTAAGCAAGAGAAGTTTGACGAGAAGCTACGAAAAGCGGGCGTTAAACTAATCGGCGGCGGATTGGACGAATCGCCATTTGCGTATAAAAACATTGAAAAGGTGATGGAATACCAAATGGATTTAGTTGAAGTAATTGGCACTTTTCAACCTAAAATTGTTAGGATGGAAGGCTGATGGTAGCGATAAAACGAAACAAATTTTTAATTGAAGTAAAATAAATAGCCTATGATTAAAATTTACACGATCTAGCACTTTGGGAGGTGGTAAATAATCCGCAAGATTAGACCACAGGGTCGCCTGCCGCCTCCACCAAACAAAATACCGAAAAGATAAAAAGGGTTTGTCTGCGGGCAGCAGGCAAAAAACTGGCAAATGCCAGCATGGGGGATTTACATGCCTTTTGCAAAGTGGCAACGAGCATTAATTATTAACTCTCAAGCCAATTGATACGGTTGCCAAAGCATTTGCCACCCTGATTTTCGGTTTAAAAAAGACGCACTTAGTAAAACTAAGAATGGGCGAAGTTAAAGTTCCGATAAAGTGGCTTCGACAAGCTCTGCCTCCATGCAGCTAGGACACTGAAATTGCTTGTACTGAGTTTATCGAAGTATCGAAGTGTTCAAGTAAATAAAAGGTGAGTCTTTTTAGAAGCCCCCTCCCGATTTTAAGGTGAAGCCCGCAAGGGTTCGGGAGGGGACGCAGCTAAAAAATCCCTTTTAGAAAAAAAGAAGAAAGTGCTGGAAACAGCCTGAAGATAACTGCCACTAGCCAAAATTTTTGGCTTGCCCACGGCTAGGTATTGCGGATACTGGGGCAGGCTATTAGCCGAAGAGGCTTAGAAAAGAGGTTCGATTCCTCGATCAGCTTTGGATGCTGTGTTTAGGCTCACACCCTAAATACATTTGGTAACCAAACCAAATTTTTAACCAGCAAGCGAGCAATTACGGTTGCACGTTTGAATTGGCTGCAAATTTAGGATACCGCTTAATTCGACCCTTTTAAGCGCAAAAGGCAACGATTACAGCTTAATAAATTTCCTCATAAAAAATGAGCTTGCTGGTTTTTTAAAAACGATTATTAACAAACTCGCTTTTGTAGCGAGGCTTAAAACTTATTGAAAATGAAGCTTTTAAATTTTTTATTCCCTAAAAGGAAATTTACTGTACCACCAATGCACAAGGGTTTGCTATACTTTAAAAATCAACTGCAAAGCGATGTGTTAGAGACTGGTATCCATGAAATACAAGACAGCGAAAACCACTACCAAATGGTAACTGTTTACGATGGTCTTAAATGGGAATTAGTAACTAATCAAGAGGTGTTGACCAAGGATAATATCGCCTTGCGCCTATCCTTTTACATTGCTTACAAGGTTGTTGATACGCTTACTTATGCCCAAACATTCGATGTGTATTCAAATCGTAATAGCTATTATTTACCTGGTTACGATTACCTGACTAATATGGTAAAAGTTGCGGTTCGTGAGCGAGTTATCTCGCAGAATATTGAGCAATTGAATGCCAATAGGGCCCAAGTGCTTGAAGGCTTGTTAGCTGAGTTGAATGCAGGTTTAGCCAATGTAGGTTTTAAAGTGGAACAATTGGATATCGTTGATATCTCATTTCCAAAAAGCATACAACTATTGTTTGCCAAGCAGCTAGAAGCGCAGGTACGTGCTAAAACAGATTTGGAAGATGCACGAACCAAAGTGGCTGCTGCACGAGCATTGAAAAATGCGGCAACACTGATGGCTGACAATGACAACCTGAAGTTTATGCACTATTTGGATACCCTGAAAGAGGTGGCCAAAACTGGTAAACACACCTTCATTTTTGGTGAAGGCAAGGCTTTACCACCATTGATTGAATAAGCGCCCGCCCCGTGTGGGCGCAATTAAACAACGATTAAATTTTAATAAAAATGAATACTTATGCCATATATAGAGTTCCTTACGGACACTTGATTGAATTGAAGCGTGACCGTGCTAATATTGTTTATGCTTTGGCACAAACCGCTGGCTTAATCGCTGCTTTATGCGTGATGTTTTACGTTAGCTACAGCTTTGTGTTTTGCGCCTACAACGCTAGTGTTGGCTGCATACTTTTTTGTTTGGCTATGTTACGTACGGCTTACGAATTAGTAAGCTTTTACTTGTGGGCATTGTTTGGTAGCGAAAGCATTTTAATTGCCAAAAACCGATTGGTTTACACCAAAAACTACCGTTGGTTTAAGCGTGAAAACAGCCTTGAGTTTAACGGTATCAGCACCGAAATTGTTAGCAAAGGTGAAACGGTTAAAAGTGCTTGCTTAACTTTTAAAACGGACGAAGGCACTTTAGCAACCAACGTAAGTTTGCCACGTCCTCAAGCGGATAAGATTGCTAAACGCATCAACGCTTACCATTATGCCGCTTAAGCTATACCGCCAGCCTTAGGGTTGGCGGTTTGGTTTTGAAACTTATTTGTATGTAATTTAGTTTCAATAAGAAAACACCCTAATGACAAAAGAAAATACACCTATTCCCCAAAAAATATGGGCTATTATAGTGGGCTTCGGAGTTATTGCAGGCATACTTGGAAGTATGGCTGAATTTTTCAACTTTATAGATGTTTTTCCTTCCGATAAATCCTATCAATTAACCGTATTTGTTAGAGATATAGAAGGAAATGTAGTTTTAGAGCATGAAGGGGAACTATCAACAACTATTGGTAACCGCGCATTGAGAGAAACAATAGGCGAAGATGGAAGGACAAATTTTGGGGATATACTGCCCGAATATTATAGCGATACCATTACTATTGGCATAAAGGCAAAGGGCTGGAAATTAGCAAACGAAAACAAGGAATTTATTTTTGAAGGCAAGCCAATAACCATAATGGTAAAAAAGGATGAAAGTCTCGCTACTATTAAGGGAAAAGTTAAAAGCCGAGATGGACAAACTTTTATTGCCGATGCTAAAATTCATGTAAACAGCGACACAGTAATTACAACCGACCAAAACGGGAATTTTCAAATTGTTTTGCCCGAAAGCATGAGTGTTGAAAGTGAGCAAGAAAGTTATAAACTAAGCATTGAAAAAGAAGGATATAAAACCAAAACGGTTGAATACAAAGCCAATAGCAGCAATTTTGAAACAAGGCTAAATACTATAAAATGAAATACCCTACCATAATTATAGCATTGCTTTTTTGCGCCATAAATGGATTGCTAGGGCAACAAGTAAATGGGGTAGTTTACTACCAAAATAGCGGAAGCCAACCAGCCGAAGGCATTGAAATAAATGCTTTAGGCTGCGAAAGCACCTACAGTTTAACAAACGGTCTTTTTAGTTTGAATTGCCCCAATAAAAAGGCGGGGCAAAAAGTAGAAATATTTATTGGTAAGGATGATATAAATGGCAGTAGCATTGAGTTGGTAAATAACCACCAATTGGAATGGCTTACTATACCTGAAGACCCTACTAATGAACTTATTAAAATTATAATATGCCCATTGGGGCAAAAAAACGAAGCAGCTAAACGCTATTATGGCATTTTGGAAACAGAAATTACAAGCAATTTTGAAAAAGAACGAGAAAGGTTAAATGCAGAGATTAATAGATTAAGCAGCATTGCAGATAAAAGTGAAAAAGATAAAAAACAACTAAATGATTTAATTAAAGAAAAGGATGCGTTGATAATAAAATATGAAGATGCCCTTGAAAAAATTGAAGAGCAAGCCAAATATATTGCCAGTATTAGTAAAGACCATGCAAACGAAATAGTTAAAACCGCCATAAAACAAATTGAAGAGCAAAAAGATATTAAAGCTGCGCTAAACATACTAAGTGTTGCCAAACTAGAAGAAGCCTACCAATCGGCCCTTGAAAAAAAGATAAAGGCTGTAAATGAAATTGAAAAAGTAGTTGAAGGTTTTGAATTAAGAATTAAGTTATTAGAAGCCAGCTTTAATTATACCGAAATAGTTATTTGTTACGAGAAATTAATAAATATACTTGGTCGGAATAAATCTGGTAAAACATTTCATTTATCAAGTGTTTTAAACAATATAGCTTTAACATACCTTAAGTTAGCGGATTTCAAAAAAGCTTTGCAGTCTCAAATCAGGGTAATTGAAATTAGAGAAGAAATATTGGATGAAAATCATCCTAGTTTGGCCACTGCTTATAATAATATTGCTTTGACTTTTAACGAGTTAAAACAGTATAACGTTGCACTTACATATAACCAAAAAGCAATTGATATTAGAGAAAAAATATTAGATTCTAAGCATTTACAATTGGCGGTCAGTTATGACAATATTGCTTTAACATACTATCATTTAGGCAAATATGAAAAAGCTTTAGAATTTCACCTTATGGCATTAGAAATTTTAAATGTAAAGTCATCTGAAGCTCTCCCTGATATAGCAATTTGCTATTGCAATATAGCCTTAACTCTTAAAAGCTTAGGACAATATCAAAAAGCTTTAGAATTTCAACTTAAATCAATCGAGATTAGAGAACAAACACTAAATAATAAAAATCCAGATTTAGCGACTGGTTATAATAACATCGCTTTAACTTATTTAGAATTAGGACAATACCATCAAGCTTTGGAATTTCAGCTTAAATCTATTGAAATTTTAGAAGTTTTGTTTGAATCTACACACCCTGTTTTAGCGACCAATTACAGCAACATCGCTCTAACTTATTTAAAATTAGGACAATACCATCAAGCTTTGGAATTTCAGCTTAAATCTATTGGGATTTTAGAAGTTTTGTTTGAATCTACACACCCTGTTTTAGCGACCAATTACAGCAACATCTCAATAATTTATTTAGAACTAGGGCAATTCCAAAAAGCATTGGACTTTCAACTCAAAGCCATTGAAATCTGTGAGGCTGTTTTAAAGCCTAACCACCCAAGTTTGGCCATCAGCTACAACAATTTTCTTCATATTTTAAATGAAAAAGCTAAAAATGAATTTAAAAATAAAGCCTACAAAAACGCACTAAACGATTTCGCTCAAATAATTGCAATTCAAGAGGATACCGAAACCTATAACTATATAGGTTTATGCCATTATTATTTAAGTAATTTTCAAAAAGCAATTGAAGCCTATGAAAAGGCAGCACAACTTTCTCCTGAAATAAAAAATACCAATTATTACAACAATATTGGCACAGCTTATGCAAAAAACAAGCAATTTAAATTGGCTAAAAACGCATTTACTGAGTATCAAAAGCTGTTTCCCGAAAATGGGCGTAGCTATCGTAACTGGGCAATGTATTATGCTTTAATGGGCAATAAACAACAAGCTTTTTCTAATCTAACCAAAGCTGTTAAACTAGGTTACAATGATATTAAGTGGCTTAAAAACGATAGCAGTATGGATAGTTTAAGAAGCGAAAAGGAGTTTCAACAAATAATTGAGCTCGTTAAACAGAGTTTAAAATAGCTACATCTCGCCATTAATTTTTCACCATAAGGTTTTAGTAATAGTAACGCAATGATGCGCGTTACCAAAACACGCTTGAACATGGCAAAAACTACGACTCAAAAAACATGATGCACACCTTTAGGTTGCTGGATATGGCATTGGAAATTTTGCGTGATGGCGCCATTACCGTTAAACGCCCTAATCGGGAGGAATTACTGGGGATTAGGAAAGGCATACATGAGTATAACGATTTGTTAACCAAAGCGGAAGACAAGTTGGCACAGGTTGAGGCAGCTTATGCTACTAGCCTTTTGCCTGACATGCCTAATACCATAAAAGCCAACAAACTACTGGTGGAGATTAGGAAAGGATTCTACATGGGATAAAAAAATACTGTAGCTTGCAACAAATGCCGTTTTACTTGCACCATTGTAGTGTAAGCCGCTTTGTATGAGCCATTTTAACACAGAAAAGGAATTGATTAAAGCATGCCTGAAAAACAAAAGGGCTGCTCAGCGTCAGTTGTACGAAAAGCATAAGGTTTTTCTTTTTGGGGTGTGCCTACGGTATTGTAAAACCCAGCATGAAGCAGAGGATGTTTTGCAAGAAGGTTTTTACAAAATTTTAAAGGATTTAAAACAGTATAAAGGAGGTGGGGCATTGCGCGCATGGATGCGTAAAGTAATGGTTAACACCGCTTTAATGCATATTAGGAAGCATCGGAAGTTAACAGTAGCTCCACTTGAACAGCTTAACGATGAAAGTCATGCGATTTCGGATTACTCATTTTTTGAAAAGGACAGGGCTGATGCGATTATACGCTTGATTCAGCTACTGCCCATTGCCCAGCAAACGGTGTTTAACCTTAGGGCTATTGATGGGTATTCCTTTAAAGAAATAGCGGAACAAATTGGTAGCAATGAAAATACTTTACGATCGCATTATGCAAGGGCGCGCAAGCAATTACAACATTATTTACAAGAAGAATTGAGCAGCAATGGATGATAATAAAAATAAACTGGAGGAATTTTTCAATAAATCTATTGATGAATTCAACACGCCGCCTTCCAATGATGTTTGGGAAGGTATTGAGGTGCGATTAGACGAAGATATTTCCTTTTTTACTAAGTGGGCTAACTGGTTGAAGTTGCTTATTCCTGCAACAATTTTATTAGTTGTTTTTGGTCTTTACCAATATCAATCGCAGCAAAAAATTGAGGCCTTAAGCAATGATTTACAAAACATCCAAAATGAATATGACACGATAAATGAGCGATTAAACCAAATAAGTAATTCATCAAAAGGAAACCTAGTTGATAACAACGAAGGCACTACTATTATAGAAGATTCGATAACTGTAAATAACCAGAAAAATACAGATAAAACCACTGAAAATACCCTGTTAAGTACAACAGAAAGCACTGAAACAAAGAAGGAAAAGGAAAAGAAAAAGAAGAGAAATAGAGCTAAAGAAAGTACTAAGAGTAACAAAAACAGTGTAAAAACGAGCTTTAAATCCAATAAAAACAAGTCTAAAAATGCCAATGAAAGGGCTAAAAACCCTGTTTTTTCTCCTGATATAGATAGCGATGAAAAGCATAGCCATAATGAGCAAGAAAAAGTACATGGTAGTCAGCAGCGCAATAGTATTATCAGCGATAAATTGACTTTTATAGGGCTTGATTTTTCAAGGGATGGACGTTTTTGGAATAAATTGAAGCAAGGCAAGGATAAGGCAAAGGGCTTTTTCTCGGATAAGTTCAATAAAGTGTCGGTAATGGTTGATAAGCTTCCTTCGATTAATCAAATTAAAATTGAGCATAGGCCTCAAAAAATTTCGCAACCAAAATCTCGCTCAATTTCTAATGAAATACCAAAATCAGAGGATTCGGGCAAATACAAAATTGGCTTTTCGTTTAGAACAATTACCTCATTTGCTGATAATAGCGAAGAATTTGCGGCGAGTTATTCGTTTGGTATTCAGCAATATTACAGAATAAACAAACTGTTAGCGATAACAAATGCTTTCCATTATAATAGCCAGTTTTACTTTGTGAATTCGCCAAGCGAATTTTTGACTGAAAATGAACTAAAGGGGTATCCGCTTGCCAATGAAATGGCAGGAAATGCAACAATGTTGAAAGTACATTCGCATTATGTTGATGCCCAACTAGGTTTGCGATTTAATTTATTTACTAGTAAACGTGGTTTTTCAATTTTTGCAACACCTTCATTTGTTGGGCAATTATATACTTCACAAGATTTTATTTACAAGACCTTGCTAACCAATGTAAATCATTCAGAAGGAGGTGGTAAATTTTACTTTGGTTCGGGTAATTTCCATATTGGTGTTGAACGCCGAATTGCCAAAAGTAAACTGCATTGGCAGCTTGGTTTTTGGACGGAACATAGCTTTAGCCCGCTTGGCATAGAACAGAAACACATCCACACTTTTGGGGGCAGTGCATCAATACTTTTTGGAAAATAATTGAGCTTGCTGCAACAAAACGGTTTTTAAATGCACCTTATAAATAGTGGGTATTTCCACCAACACTCAAACTCTTTATTAATGAATAAGCTACACCTTTTATTTGTTGCACTAATGGCCTGCACCATAAGCTTGCAAGCCCAGCAATTAAGCCAAACTGTTAAAGGTCAAATTGTTGATGCTGAAAGCAATAGCCCATTAATTGGAGCCAATGTAGCGGTTTTAACGCTTAATCCCGTTCGTGGGGCCAGCACCGATTTAGATGGCTATTTTAAAATTGAAGACGTGCCTGTTGGCAGGCACGATTTACAAATAACGTATTTAGGTTACGAAACCGCCTCAGCTAAAAGCGTTTTGGTTACATCGGGTAAAGAAGTTGTTTTAAATATTGGCTTGCAAGAAGCCACCATAAACATGGGTGAAATTGTAGTTAAGGCATCAGAGCAGGTGGATAAAAGCAATGCCTTAAATGAGTTTGCTACCGTGAGTTCGCGCACCTTTTCAATTGAAGAAACCTCGCGCTATGCGGCAGCGAGTTTTGACCCTGCGCGGATGGCGCAAAACTATGCAGGAGTAAGTGTTGGAAGCACCTTCGATTTATTCAATGAAATCGTTATCCGTGGTAACTCGCCATCTGGGGTTTTATGGCGCTTGGAAGGGGTAGAAATCCCAAACCCCAACCACTTTGGGGCTATGGGTAGCTCTGGCGGTGCCATTAGCATGTTAAGTAGCAGCACGCTTAGCAATTCTGATTTTTATACGGGTGCTTTCCCAAGTGAATTTGGCAATGCACTATCGGGCGTTTTCGATTTAAAAATGCGCAATGGGAATAACGAAAAACGAGAGTACTCCTTAATGGTGGGCGCATTGGGGGTTGAAGCATCGCTTGAAGGACCGTTCAGTAAAAAGAGCAAGGCTTCCTACCTTTTCAACTACCGATATTCTACTTTGGCATTGCTACAGGCAATTGCATTAAGCCCAACAGGCGATGTGTTGCCTACTTATCAGGATTTATCTTTTAAGGTAAATGTACCTACCGAAAAGGCGGGAACCTTTTCCATTTTCGGATTAGGAGGCACTAATTTGGCGGCTTACGTCCCCGAAAAAGACTCCCTGCAATGGGAATTTTTTGATGAAAATGAAGGTTTTGGCGAACAGACTGAAATGGGCACCGTGGGTTTATCTCATAAAATATTGTTGGGTAAAACCAGCTATTTACGAACAGTTGCGATTGGGTCTTATGAACGAGCACGCTATCGTGAATATTACTTAAATGACAGTTACGATGAAAAGCCGATTGAGGATGATGAAAACAAGCAAGTAACCTACCGATTAAGTAGTATGTACCACAATAAATTAAATGCCCGAAACAGCTTTAGGCTAGGGGTTATTGCCAGTCACATGAAATTTAACTTCCACTATGATAATGTTAACCAAGATAATGGAGAAGAGACTAGGTATTTTGAAAATGAAGCAAAAAACCAATTGATACAAGCCTATTTTCAATGGAAGCACCGATTAGGACCAGATTGGACACTTAATGGCGGCTTGCACTACTCATTGATGACATTAAACAATAAAATGTCAATTGAACCGCGAGTGGCTGCTAGTTGGCAAGTATCTCCAAAGCATCGATTAAGCGTTTCGGCAGGCTTACATAGTAAAATGGAACATTTAGCTATGTATTCTTTTGAAGGTTCATTTGCCGATGGTACAATAGTTGAATCGAAAAAGCACTTAGGTTTTACCAAAGCTTTCCATGGCGTATTGGGTTATGATTATTTCATCCATAAAAATTGGAGAATGAAAGTTGAAGCCTATTACCAATATTTGTATGATGTGCCTGTTAGCGATAGCCCAGCAAGTAATCTTTCAATATTAAATGCGAGTAGTATTTGGGATTATATTGATGTAAAAAATGCCGAACCAACAGGAACAGGAACTAACATCGGCATTGACTTTACCCTTGAAAAATTCTTTTCAAACCAGTATTACTTTATGGCAACAGCCTCGCTATACGACAGTAAGTTTACAGCCAAAAATGGTAACACTTATAGCACCCGATTTAACGGTAATTACCAATTAAACTTGATAGGGGGCAAGGAGTTTAAAGTAGGTAAAAAGAAGAACAATATTATAGGAATTAATGCAAAAATGCCTATTGCTGGCGGTGCCCGTTATACGCCCGTAAATGTTGAGGAATCATTAGCGCAAGAGGAGACGATTTTATACCGTGACCGCTTGAATGAAAGCCGAAGCTCAGCATATTTAAGGCTTGATATTGGCTTTAGTTATAAACTAAATACAAAAAGGGTTACACACGCCATTTTGTTTGACATACAAAATGTTACCAACCGTGAAAATACTCACTCATTATTCTACAACCCTTACACCAACAGCATTGAACAAGATACACAGCTTGGCATCTTCCCATTTTTTAACTACCGACTTGAATTTTAACCGCTACAAATAACTTTTTAGTTTAGGTTCATTTTACAGGCCGCCATGCTTTACTAACGCACCAATGTAAAGTTTTGGTGGTCTTGTAATACCAACCCATCTTCTGTGGTAAGTGCATAAACTGCTATGTAAACCCCAATATTGCAATCTTCGCCTTTAAAAGTACCGTCCCATTGTGGGGTTGTCAATTTCTTTTGTTGTTCAAGTAATCAACAAAAAATGGAATGAATCCCCAGCACAACAATCGATTTATAAATAAAAATATCTATAATTGTTGCCATAAAATCACTTAAAATGGCATTTAATTTCACCTTTTACACATTTTTTAATTGGATGTTGGCAACATTTTTTCTAAAAAAGGCGTATAAATGTAATTTTACATTCAGTATCATCAATTAAACCAATAATGAATAATCGCCAAACGGCCGTACAAACCGCCAGTAACCGCAAGCGTATTGAAGTTGAACGCCCATCAAGCAAAATTTCGGATTATTATGCCGAAAATGTATTTACGATGGAGGCCATGCGTAATTATTTAAGCAAAGAGGCCTATAAAAGCGTTAAAAAGTCAGCCAAAGAAGGTAAAAAAATCGACCGCGCCATTGCCGATCAAGTTGCAGGCGCAATGAAAGCTTGGGCATTGGAAAAAGGGGTAACCCACCATACCCACTGGTTTCAGCCCTTAACAGGGGCAACCGCCGAAAAGCACGACAGTTTTTTTATACCAATCGGGCAGGGCAAAGGCATTGAAAGTTTTAGTGGTAGCCAACTAGTACAAGGCGAGCCCGACGGTTCATCTTTCCCATCGGGTGGTTTGCGCGATACGCACGAAGCCCGCGGCTATACGGCATGGGATCCGTCATCGCCAGCATTTATTATGGAAGTTGGCACACATGGAAAAACCCTTTGCATTCCTACCATATTTATTTCCTATACGGGTAAATCAATGGGTTATAAAACGCCACTTTTAAAGTCAAAACAGTTTTTAGAAGAAGCGGCTTTGCCCGTGGTTAAAATGTTCGACCGCAATGTTGAAAAGGTGTACCCTACCCTGGGTTGGGAGCAGGAATATTTTATAATAGATGAGGCCTTATTTTATGCTCGCCCCGATTTAATGGCAAGCGGTCGTACCCTTGTTGGACGTGCGCCTGCCAAAGGCCAGCAGTTAGATGACCACTATTTCGGCTCAATTCCTGAGCGGGTATATGGCTTTATGTTGGCATTGGAAACGGAGTGCTATAAGTTGGGTATTCCGATTAGCACGCGCCATAATGAGGTTGCCCCAGGGCAATATGAATTTGCGCCCGTTTTTGACGAAGTGAACCGTGCTATTGACCAAAACCAGTTGTTAATGGATTTGATGGACAGGGTAGCACGCCGCCACAAACTACGTGTTTTAATGCACGAAAAGCCATTTGCTGATTTTAATGGCTCGGGCAAGCATAACAACTGGAGCATGAGTACCGACACGGGCATGAACTTATTGGCCCCCGCCAGCACGCCAAAGAAAAACCAAATGTTCCTTACGTTTTTCATTAACGTAATACAAGCGGTTAATAAATACAGCGATTTGTTGCGTGCCTCAATTGCCAGCCCAGGCAACGACCACCGCTTAGGTGGCCACGAAGCACCGCCAGCTATAATTTCTGTTTTTATCGGTTCGGCATTAACCGAAGTGTTAAATGCACTTGAAAAAAAGGTAGCCAAAGGTAAAATTGACGAGTACGATAAAATGGATTTGAAATTGGACATCCATAATATGATACCTGAATTGTTGTTGGATAATACGGATCGTAACCGTACATCGCCATTTGCTTTTACGGGTAACAAATTTGAAATTAGGGCCGTGGGTTCAGCCTCAAGTTGCGCCTTCCCCATGACGGTGATGAACACCATTGTTGGCTACCAATTGCAACAGTTTAAAAAGGATGTTGATGCCTTAATTGAAAAAGAAGGCGAAAAGCGCGATGGTGCGATTTTACGGGTGCTTCGCCGTTATATTAAAGAAGGTAAACGCATTTTATTTGAAGGCGATAATTATAGCGATGAATGGGTTAAAGAGGCGGAAAAACGTGGATTATCTAACGTTAAATCAACAGCCCATGCCCTCGATTTTTTAATTAGCAAAAATGCCGAAGCTGTATTTACCGAAAGTAATATTTTCACCAAGGAAGAGCTGCACGCCCGTTACGATGTTTTACAAGAAAACTACCAAAAAAAGTTGCAAATTGAAGCCCGTGTTTTGGGCGAAATAGTAACCACAATGATTACCCCTGCCTGCATTGATTATATGAATGCGCTTATCGGCAATATTGAAGGATTGGAAGATATTGATTTGGATATTCCTGCGGTAAGTGGTTTGCAGCGCGAGCGCGTTAAAGAAATTGGCAAACGCATAAACAAAGCCAACGAGCTAGTTGCCAAAATGATTGAAGCCCGTAAAAAAGCCAATAAAATTGACGATGCTGCCAAAAAAGCGAAGGCCTACAGCGATAAGGTGAAGCCATTTATTGAAAAAATCCGTGATGAAGTTGACGAGCTTGAACTAATAGTTGAGGATGAATTATGGCCATTGCCGAAATACCGCGAAATGTTGTTTATAAAATAGATTTTTGGACATTGACTGGGCTTGCACTCAAGCTTAGTCGAAATGTCAGAGAGAAAAATAGATAACTTACAAACCGAATTTTTAAGGAGATTAATTAGAAGCCCTGCCCTTTGGTGGGGCTTTTATTTTTGATAGCATTAGTAATGGTTGATTATATTGTTGTATAAACAAGATATAATTGGCTTGCATGCGAGACGAAGTGGGGCTAGGTAAGACAATGTGTTCTATACCGTAAAA
>Ga0160423_10000190_pt1 | contig 46435 bp, 39 predicted proteins | sample CRUFie14St8metaG_FD_108191 | JGI IMG/M metagenome (GOLD analysis project Ga0160423, IMG submission 108191) | Marine microbial communities from the Costa Rica Dome - CRUD Field 142mm St8 metaG | ecosystem: Environmental > Aquatic > Marine > Oceanic > Photic zone | place: Costa Rica: the Eastern...
AAATAACAACCCCGTTTTGAACGAAGTCATACGCCCAACCATTCCATCCATCCCCGTAGGAATCAGTCATGTTGAACGTGAAATCACATGTTACCTGAGCAGCACCTTGCCATGCGAACATGGTAAGAAGCGCCGTCAGAAGCGTAAATCGTCTCATAAATAAAGTTTTAGTTAATAATAATATGCCCGTAAAGTTAGCGAGATTTAAGTCCTAATACACGTTTTAGATTGTCCAGATGAACATTTTAGGTCTCAGAATGAATAAAAAGTGTTAATTACTTATTAATTATTCAATAAAATACGTATAAACACGTATAAACCCACCCCTCCGCAAACAAGAAATTGTTAATAACTTTTAATAACTTATTGTTAAAACACACCTCTCCAAGCCGCAAGGGGGATAGAGACAAAAAAAAAAGAAAAATACAGCCTTAGACACCTGATTATCAAGCAACAAACCAGCAAATAGTGTTAAAAAACTTATGGAGCGTAAACAAAGCCCTTTTAAGGGTGTTCTTAAAAGTGAAACAATAAACTATTTGACTCAAAAAATATCATTATTTTTCCCCTATTAAAGATTAAATTAGCATGAAAACACACATTTAATCTTTCTTTTTTTTATAGAAAAATAAAAGCATTACATTTAACGTTTATTATTTTAAAACACCTAAATTCCTATGAAAAACACATCTTTTCTTTTTCTTTTTGTTTTTCTTTCTTCTTCTTCGTTTTCAACGGACAGCGGCATAGAAAAAGAAAATCAAGACTCTCCAACACAAATCACTTTGACAAGTGATAATGGTAAAAAGTCAAGAAAAGCAAAAAGAAGACGCAACAAAAGAAAACGAAGATGTAAGCGGTTTAGTAGTAACGTATATGCTAGATAGAAATTGTTTTTACAATAATTAAAACTCCGTTTAAGAACACTGAAACAACTCAATAAATGGCAAAAGTTAAATCGGCATATTTTTGCCAAAGCTGTGGTTACGAAACTCCTAAATGGCTTGGAAAATGCCCTTCTTGCGGTGAATGGAATACTTTTGTTGAAGAACTAATACACAAACAAGTGCCACAGGTTGTTGCCTTTTCCAAAACAAAGACCTCAGCTAAATCAACCCTTTTGAGTGAAATTAAACACCAAGAACACGATCGAATAAAGCTAAACGACCAAGAATTAAATCGAGTGCTTGGAGGTGGGCTAGTTTTTGGCTCACTTATTCTCTTTGGAGGAGAACCAGGAATAGGAAAATCGACCCTACTTCTTCAGCTTGCGATCTTATCAACAGATATAAAGTTTCTTTATGTGTCGGGGGAGGAAAGTGATCAGCAAATCAAAATGCGTTCGGAGCGTATCGGAAGTAAAAATAATGACTGTTATATTTTAACAGAAACTAATATTCAAAACATTTTTAAACAAACTGAATCTATTCAACCAAAGGTTTTAATTATAGACTCAATACAAACTCTTTACTCCTCTGAAATAGAAAGCTCACCTGGAAGTATCTCACAGGTTAAAGAATGTACATCACAACTTTTAAGATACTCTAAACAAACCAATGTGCCAGTCTTTTTAATTGGACACATCACAAAAGAAGGATCTCTAGCAGGTCCAAAAGTATTAGAACATATGGTTGACACTGTGCTACAGTTTGAAGGAGACAGGAACCACGTATACCGACTACTAAGATCGATTAAAAACCGATTTGGAAGCACAAACGAACTGGGCATCTATGAGATGGTTGGTACAGGATTAAGACAGGTAGAAAACCCTTCTGAAATCTTAATAACAAATAATGATAATTCACTAAGTGGAATATCAACAGCGGCAACAATGGAAGGTATGCGTGCCATGCTAATTGAAGTGCAAGCATTAGTGAGTAGTGCGGCATACGGGACACCACAAAGATCCTCAACAGGTTTTGACGGAAGAAGACTTAATATGCTTTTAGCTGTAATGGAAAAGCGCTGTGGCTTTAAATTAGGCTCAAAAGATGTTTTTCTAAATATTGCAGGTGGAATTAAAGTTGACGACCCAGCAATAGATTTAGCCGTTGTGGCAGCTGTTTTATCATCAAACACAGACATTGTTATTGAAAAACACATTGCTCTTTGTGCTGAAGTAGGTTTGTCAGGAGAAGTTCGTCCGGTAAATAAAATTGACCAAAGAATTAGCGAAGCAGAAAAACTTGGGTTTAAAAAGATTATTATTTCAAAATACAACAAAGGGTTAACACAAAAAAAATTCAAAATCGAACTTGTACTTTGCTCAAAAATAACCGAAGTCGTAAAGGCTTTGTTTACATAGAAAAAGTAGTTTTAGACAAAAAAATAACTAACCCCTAATATTGAAATCGCACCATCTATAAGACCCGCAAAATATATCTCTGAACGAAGCTCATTTGTATATAAAACAAGTATAATTTGAATAATTATAGCTATAAAAAAGATGTAATTATGTGTAAACTGTGTGTCAAGAAAACACATCAAAATAGCGAAAGAAATAAGGCAACTGACAGCTAAAAATTTAGCCCCAAAGACCCCTAACAATTGAGGTATTGTTTTTTTGTTTTTAGAATCGTGCTTTAAATCCCTAACATCAAAGGGTATGGTAACACCTAATATGTAGAGATAGTGTGGCAGTGCGTAATAGAAACACTTAAAAAAAACCATCTCATTTATTAATGGAAAAACAAGAATCATTAGCACCCATATTGCAGCTATTAAATGAATCTTTATATAAGGGATTTCTCGCAAACTTATCTTGCCAAGCTTTACCACATAAAAAACAGATACAAAAGCAGAAATAAAAAATACAAGCCCTGCGATTAATTCAAAACTGAATAATAGAAAGAAAAGAAAAAAAGAAAAAAAACCTAATGAGAAAACAACACACCAAAGTACTTTTTTATTTCTTTCTACCCAAAAAAGCCAGGCTGTTTTTTCTCTTACTTCAGACTTAAAAAGCCTTTGCCCATTATACACAGTCATGGTTGAAATGCCGGTGAAAAGAGCATAAAAATACCAGTCATCAACCCCAAAAAAAAATGCAAAACCTCCACACAAAAACATTGCAGAAAGTGAAACTATGAGGTTCAAATATAGAATACTATACAGCATTTTTTTTAGTCCTAACTTCATGAACCTATAGCATTTGTTCTAAGACTTGTTTAACGGAAACTCCCTCCACGTGATCCCTATCTTTCATTTTCTCAGAAGAATCACTGTCATCTCCCACCAAATTTTTTACACTAACTCCTATCGCGCCCCACCTACCAGGATGGATTGGTCTTTTAGAAGAATAAATCCCGATAGTGTTTACCCCCAAAAAAGCGGCAATGTGGAGTGGACCTGTTGAGCAAGCCACAAAGTTTTTGGCATGACTAATCAAAAATATCAACTGCTCCAAATTTAACACTCCCGTTGCGTCAATTATATTCTTATGTTTAGGTATTTGTTTTTTAAACATTTCTCCTTCTAGCTTTGTGCCAGTAAAGACGATTATTCTTCCTTGTTTCGCTAGAATACTTGCAAGCTCAAAATAACAATCAATCGGCCACTCCAAGGCACTACCCTTTGATTTAGGGTGAAACACTGTTAAATCATCAGTAACATTAGATAGTGCTTTTGGTAATGAGACATTTGGTGCAGAAAAAAACTTTGTTGTTTTAATTATAGCGCTCAAACTTGGGATCTCCTTCAAACCTAGAGGTCTGAGAAGCTCGTAGTTCAATTGAGACTCATGTAAATCAGATTTTTTTCGTGTAAAAGAAACTGTTTTATTACAATTCCAAAGGTGAAATAAACGATGACTAGTTCCTACACGAAGTTTTGTGTTTGCTTTTTTAGCTAATTGTGCAATCTTTTTGTTCGGGAAGACATGTATGATTATATCTATATCTAATCCATTCCACTTTTTTAACTTTTCTTTTTTTGACAATAAACTAAAATCATCCCAATTCACAAAAGTGTCAACAGATGAATACAAATCTACAACTGGTCTAGTATATGTCTTTCCTAAAAAAAGAATTGAACTTTTAGGATTTTTCGTTTTTAACCAGGTGCAGATTGGTAATGTTAACAAAACATCCCCTATACTATCCGTTCGGCTGATCATTATGCGTTTTCCATCTAGGTTCATTTGATTCTATTTAACCTACTTAATTCTTTATATTTAAAAATATTAGACCTGGCACTGATAATAGCAATTTTAAGCCCCATAAAACCATCTAAAAACCCTCGCTTAATTATATACATAGAAATAAAACGAACAAACCCACTTAATATCGGTTTAAATATGTGTGTTTTTTTCCCTTTTTTACTCATTTTTATAGCTGTTAATTTAGAGTACTTATCTGCACGTTCTCGATGTTCTTTGTGGGTATAATAAGAATAATGCAACAGGTGCCCATCAAGCTGAACAACATTTAAAACTTTTGGGTGGACAAGCTTTTCGTGAACAAATTCTCCGTCCCAAAAACTCCCTTCTTTTGGGAAGATACGAATCTTTCTGTCTGGATACCATCCCGAATGCTTAATCCACTTACCACAATAATTAGTTAGTCTATTTACACTATAAACCGAGGCTTTTGCGCCTTTTTTAAGGCTCAGTATTTCTTTTTCTAAATCCGGGTCTATTGACTCATCAGCATCAATAGATAATATGTACTCACAGGCTGCTAAGCTATTTAAATAATTTTTGCTCTTAGAGTAACCTTCCCACTTTCGAGAAACAAATTTTACATTATGCGACAGACAAATTTCTTTTGTTCGGTCTGTTGAGTTTGAATCTAAAACAATTATTTCATCTGCTATTTTTTTCAAAGAAGAGAGGCAACGATCAATATTTCGTTCTTCATTATATGTTATTATTGCAGCTGTTATTTTCATCTCACAATTTCAATACTTTTCAGTATGGCTTGAATTTCACGAAGAGGGTGGGTCCAGCTGGTTGTTGGTGGAGCATCAACATATCCGCTGACACAAACAATTTTGTTTGTATACTGATTTTTAAAATGATATGCCCAAAAAGCTCCGCCAGTACTGTGTTTGGGTAATCCTTTAAACATAAACATCCCCCTCATCTCATAAACACTTATACTTCCGCTGGCGTTATACTCTACATTTCCCTCTGGATAGACTAATTCATTATACTGTGTTCCCATGTACATACCCTCTATTTCGTGTGGGACGTTGTATTTAAGCATAGTGTCTCTAGCCGTAAGTAATTCATTTAATTGAAATTGCGAAGAATCAACATAGTCATACTGATATATCATCAGCCCTGATAAAATAGAGCCAACATCTTGTGTCCCTGTCCCTATAAACTCTATCGGCCTTGATGCCACTGGAAAATCTATTCTCATAAAGTTTTTCCTCTTTGAAACCAGAACAGAAGAAGACGGCAAAACCAGCTCGACACCAAATTTGTTTCTTATTTTCTTTCTAATTTTACTTTTTTTATTTCGAAAAAACTTTCTCTTTATTCTTGACCACTCCATCGTATCAAACTCCTCATGAACCTCTAAAATACCAGCCCTGCATGTTTGTAAAAGTTGGTTATAATCTTTTCCTTTGATGTCTATTACCAATTGTCCTTTAGCCCAAACATCTGTACGCTTAACAATAGAGCCTCTTTTCTTTTTGTAGGATGGGTCAATGTTAAGAAATAAGGTGTTTCTATATCGCTTTACACCTTGAGTGAAATGATTCGGTGTTTTATGAATTAATTGAAATGTGGCAACATCAGGAAAATACGGCATAATCCATTGTGTCAACCCAGTGTCTAAATACTTTTTTATTTCTGAATCCCAAATAGCATTGTCACAAACAACCAAAATTTGACCTACATTCCCTGTAACACTAAGCCCCCTTGTAGTTGAGAATTTATGAGATGATTCACACTGTAAAAAAAACAAGGTAGATATTGCTAACAAAAAAATTGATCTTACCACCATACAATTTCTGTAAAAGGAATAAAAAATCACTTTACCCGAATTTTTTGACCTATACTTAATCTGCTAATATTTATTCTCGGGTTAAGTCTTCTTAATTGTGATTGTGATATTCTATATTTTTGAGCTATTTCACCAAAGGTGTCCCCCGAACGAACTGTATAATACTTCTTTCTTGTTTTTGTTGTTGTTCGGCTTGTTGAGTATGTAGCAGTTCCGGGTTTAATCTTTAATCGTTGTCCTGCATATATTTTGCTTGACCTCAATCCGTTTATTCGTTGTATTTCCGCAACAGAGACCTTATACTTTGACGCAATATTACCTAACGTTTCTCCCGAACGAACCTTATGGTAAACATATGTTTTTGTTGTTACAACATTATTCGGTTTTGAGCTAATTATCTTTTCAACAGAGGGATATCTAGCTTTTTCTAGACGATATAAACTATCCTCTAGCTTTAAGAATTGACCCGTATACCGAAGTGGCAAGTAAATGCACTGAGGCTCTTGGGTTAAAGGTATATATCCTGTTTTGTAAATTGGATTTAATCTTTGTATGTCCTCCTCCTCTATATCTAAAACCTCGCTAATTGAGGCCATATGAAGCCCTTTTTCTAAACATATTGTATCTAGTTGAATGAAATGAACTGGGGCTTCCATCGGAAAAATATTGTGCTCAACATGATGTGTTAACAAATATGATGCTGCTACATAGTTTGGGACATATCCCTGTGTCTCTGTGGGAAGGAATGGGCGGATTTCCCAATAGGTTTGTTTATTTCCTGACCTTCGAATAGCCTTATTAACATTGCCTGGTCCAGCATTATATGCAGCCAAAACTAAATTCCAATCATTATATATTTCATACAACTTTTTAAGATATTGGCACGCGGCATCTGTTGATTTTTCGGGGTCCATTCGGTCATCAATATAAGAGTCTTCTCTGAGACCAAACATCTTGCCTGTAGTGTACATGAATTGCCATAAACCTAAGGCACCAGCTCGGGACTTAACTTGAGGACGCAAGCCGCTCTCAATAACAGGAAGATACTTCAACTCTATAGGTAAATTATATTGTGAAAGCTTCTCCTCAAACATATCAAAATATAGTTTAGACCTCCCTAAAACAACACGGATAAAACCCCGTCTTTTTTTTGTAAAATATTTTATTGTCTTAAGTGTCGCTTCATTACAATCTAAGTGGAATGGACTCATTTCATTCATCGCCTCTAAACGCTTACAATAAACTGAATCCGAAAACTCCGGAACAAAACCTTCCTCGTAACTTAACGCGTCTATGATTGAATCAAGATTTTGCTTTTGGGCAGTATGTTCAGAATAAAATAAATCCAAACTTTGTTCAACTGTATTAATAAATTTTTCACCTATTAAACTATCCTCTTTTGACCAAGTGTAATTTTGAGCGAAGGTTTTACCCATAAAAACAACAATAAGAAAAGTATAAAATATTCTTCTCATAAACTCATGTTTATTTTTTCTAATTCTCTACAAAAACTCAACATTTCTTTCTCTTTAAAAAAATCACCAATAACCTGAATTCCAAATGGCATACCGTTACTATGTTTCCCGATAGGGCTTGATATAGCTGGGTTTCCAGAAAGGTTAGCATGAACCGTATAAATATCTTGTAAACACATTGATATCGGGTCACTAATAGCTTCTAATTTAAAAGCCGTTGTTGGTGTTGTTGGCAACACAATCACGTCGTATTTATTAAAAATTTCTTTTGTCTTGTCTTGTATAACGCGACGAACTTTTTGCCCCTTTGTATAATAAGCATCATAATATCCATGAGACAAAACAAAGGTTCCAGCCATTATTCTTCTTTTAACCTCAGGTCCAAAACCTTCACTACGTGATTTTTTATAGACCTCATCTATTCCTTTGGCTTTTTTACTCCGATAACCATAATGAACACCGTCAAAGCGAGCTAGATTAGAAGACGCCTCTGCTGTTGTTAAAACATAATAAACCGGAACCATATAGTCCAGATAGGGGAAGCTAACCAGATCAACTTTGTGACCTTCTTTCTTTAATCCTGAAATGACCTGGTCTATTGCTAATTTTATCTCCGGGTCATTTCCCTCCATTTCATAACTCTCTTTTATTATAGCTACCCGTTGCTTTTTAATTTTTGATACTTCTGTATATTTTTCAACTGGATTAGTAGAAACAGTAGAATCGTAATCGTCCTCTCCAGCCATAACTTCTAGAAGTAAAGCAGCATCATCAATGGAATTAGTAAGTGGTCCTATTTGATCAAAAGAAGATGCATATGCAATTAAACCATGACGAGAAATACGACCATATGTTGGTTTTAAACCATAAACTCCCGAGAAACTAGCTGGCTGTCTAATAGAACCTCCTGTATCACTTCCTAAAGCAGCTGTGCAAAGCCCAGCAGAAACAGCAGCGGCAGAGCCACCTGAGGACCCTCCAGGAACACACTTTTGGTCAATCGGATTTAACACGGGGCCGTAAGCTGAATTTTCATTAGAGCTGCCCATGGCAAATTCATCACAATTTAAACGCCCTATAATGATCGCGTCTTCTTCAAGTATCCTTTGTATAGCAGTAGCAGTAAACAACGACTCAAAACCTTCTAAAATTCTAGATGAAGCAGACACAGTATGGCCTTTGTAGCACATGTTGTCTTTTATACCTATTACCATACCAGCCAATCTTCCAGCGCTTCCGGACTTTATTTTTTTGTCAACCAAAAGAGCCTTTTCTTTTGCCGATTTTTCGAATATTTCTAAGAAAACATTGAGCTTTTTATTCTTTTCAATTGCCGACAAATAACCCTCTAGAATACTCATGACAGTACCCCCTGAAGTAATCACTTTTTTTACATCAGCATAAGTTCGCAACATTGTAAAAGTTGTTATGATTTTTCCTCTTCAGACTCCTCTTCAGGTTTTGAAGAAGCATCTTTAAATTCTTTCACACCTTTACCCAAGCCTTTCATTAATTCTGGAATCTTTTTGCCTCCAAACAAGAGAAGAGCAACAACTAAAATTGCTATTACTTGCCAAGGACCAAACCAACCTAATATCATGTCTTTGTTTTTAATGTTGTTATAAAAATAACAATTACTGATTTATGAACATGCTTTTTAAATAACTAAAGTTATTTATTCTAACTTTCTGGCAACCTCTACCTCTTGATAAGCCTCAACAATATCACCTTCTTTAATGTCATTATACTGGTCTATATTTAGACCACACTCATAATTGTTTTTAACCTCCTTAACATCATCTTTAAAACGCTTTAAAGAACCTAAAGCACCATCGTGAAGAACAATGCCATCTCTAATAACACGAACCTTGGAGTCGCGATAAACAACTCCACTAGTAACTAAGCAACCCGCAATAGTTCCAACCTTCGAAATGTTAAAAGTTTCTCTAATCTCAGCTGTACCAATAATTTTCTCTTCAATGTCAGGAGACAACATTCCCTCCATAGCATCTTTAATTTCTTCAATTGCTTTATAAATAATGGAATATAGTCTAATATCTATTTGTTCTTGCTCCGCTAGCTTTCTTGCTTGAACGGTTGGCCTTACCTGAAACCCTATAATAATTGCATCTGATGCAGAGGCTAAATTCACATCTGCCTCTGAAATTGCACCTACTCCTTTGTGAACAATATTAACCTCAATTTCTTCTGTAGAAAGTCTTAAAAGAGAATCAGAAATTGCTTCTATAGAGCCATCAACATCTCCTTTTATAATTAAATTCAGCTCCTTAAAGTCACCTATAGCGAGTCTTCTTCCTATCTCATCAAGTGTAATATGTTTCTTTGTTCTTAATCCTTGCTCTCGATATAATTGTTCTCGTTTAGCAGAAATAGATTTCGCTTCTTTCTCATCATCTAACACATGAAATGTGTCTCCAGCTGAAGGTGCTCCATTAACACCTAAAACTGATACTGGGCGAGAAGGGCCAACTTCTTTAAGACCTATACCATGCTCGTCTTGCATTGCCTTTATTTTACCATAATTTCTACCAACCAAAACAATATCCCCAATATGTAACGTTCCAGTTTCAACAAGCATATTCGTAACATAACCCTTACCAACATCTAATGAAGATTCGATAACTGTTCCGGTTGCTTTTCTGTTGGGGTTTGCTTTAAGCTCTAATAATTCCGCTTCAAGTAATATTTTGTCAAGTAAATCTTCAATGTTTAAATTTTGTTTCGCCGATATCTCTTGACATTGGTATTTACCCCCCCAATCTTCAACTAAAATGTTCATTTGAGAAAGTTGTTCTTTGACTTTTTCAGGATTAGCGCCAGGTTTATCAATTTTATTGATGGCAAAAACCATTGGAACCTCCGCAGCTTGAGCATGTGAAATTGCTTCTTTTGTTTGAGGCATAACATCATCGTCTGCCGCCACAATAATTACGGCAACATCCGTAACTTGAGCGCCACGAGCACGCATTGCTGTAAAAGCTTCATGGCCAGGAGTATCAAGAAAGGTCATGACTTTTCCGTCCGCTAAAGTTACACTGTAAGCCCCAATATGCTGTGTAATCCCTCCAGCCTCACCTTGAACAACATCGGCATTTCTAATCCTATCTAATAAAGATGTTTTACCATGGTCAACATGTCCCATTACCGTAATAATTGGAGCTCTTGACACAAGATCTTCTTCTTTATCTTCAATTACAGGTAAAGACTCTTGTACAGTGGCACTAACAAACTCTGCATCAAACCCAAACTCTTCTGCAATAATCTGAATTGTCTCCGCATCTAAACGCTGATTAATTGATGCAAATATCCCTAAGGACATACAAGCAGATATAACCTCTGTAGAATTCACACTCATCATTGTCGCTAATTCAGAAACGGTGACAAATTCTGTTAGCTTTAAAATACTTTCTTGTTTTTCTGCGTGAGCCTCTTCCTCAAGTTTTTTTGCGGCAACACTGTCTCGCTTTGCTTTTCTGTTTTTAGCCCCCTTAGACTTACCACCCTTATTAGAAAGCCGAGCTAGTGTCTCTTTAATCTCCTTTTGAATTTCCTCTTCTGTTATCTCTGGTTTTGGAGGCTTGTTGTTCTTCTTTTTCTTCTCGACAACCTTGTTCTTTTGTGAGATTACGCCCTGTCGAGAAACATCAACTTTTCGAACACGCTTTCGCTTTCTTCGCTCTTTGCTAGGTGGCGCTTCTTTTTCTTTATTCGCCGGCAAATCAATTTTACCTATAACATTTGGGCCTGTTAAAGACTCACTTTTCACACGAATCGTTTCTGTGTCTTTAGATGGGTTCTCTTCTTTTTCTAATTTTGGTTTATGTTCTACTTTAGATTCTGGTTTATTTATCTCTTGCTCTTTCTTAGGATCTTCTTTTTTATTTTGTTTTGTTGGTCTTGTTTTTGTGTTAAGACTGTCTAAATCTATTTTACCAAGAACCTGTAGCTTTGCACCCTCTTTTTTTTCTAAGGTATTTTTTTTAAAATCGGTCGCTTTTAATTCTTGTGAATTATTTTCAAGACTCTTGTCAAGCGGCACAACTTTTTTTGAGCTGAAACCAAGATCCTCTTTTTTGTCTCTTAATGATACAGTTTCTCTTCTTTCTTGATTAACTGTAGTTTTCTTTGACTCTTCTTTCAATGTTTGGTCGGCAGCAAACTCCGTACACAACATTTCATATTCCTCAGGAGATAGTTTTGTGTTTGGACTTGCAGATATAGATATCCCCTTACCATCAAGAAACTCAATCAAAGTCGAAATTCCGACATTGAGCTCTCCTGCTGCTTTTCCTAGTCTAACTGGCTTACCCATAAATCCTATATAGTTTTCTTTAAATTTTTTCTAATTAGCTGAGGCTTAAATATAGCTTTTTGAAGTGATTTTATTCAAATTCTGCGTTTAAAATTTTAAACACCTCTTGTATCGTCTCTTCCTCTAAGTCTGTTCTTTTGACAAGGTCTACTATACCTATATCTAAAACTGATTTTGCTGTATCGCAACCTATAGCTTTTAATTCGTCTATAATCCACCCATCAACTTCATCAGCAAACTCTTCCAAGTCTACATCTTCAACATCAACCTCACCCTCTCTATAAACATCAAGTTCATAACCTGTCAACCTTCCGCCCAACTTTATATTATGACCTCCTCGACCTATAGCTAAAGAGACTTGATCTGGTTTTAAATAAACCTTTGCCCTAGATTCTTCTTCATTTATTTCAATTGATGTTATTTTAGCAGGAGAAAGTGACCTTTGAATAAATAACTGAGGATTATTTGTATAATTAATAACATCAATATTTTCATTCTTTAATTCCCTAACAATACCATGTATCCTTGACCCCTTCATGCCAACACATGCGCCAACAGGGTCAACCCTGTCATCATATGATTCAACAGCAACTTTAGCTCTCTCTCCTGGTTCACGAACAATTCTTTTTATTGTGATTAATCCGTCAAAAACTTCTGGAACTTCTAACTCAAAAAGCCTCTCTAAAAATTCTGGAGCAGTCCTTGATAATATAATAACAGGACTACTATTTCTCATGTCAACCTTAGCAACAACAGCCCTTACAGACTCTCCTTTTTTGAAGTAGTCAGATGGGATTTGTTCTGATTTTGGTAAAATCAACTCGTTCCCTTCGTCATCAAGAATCATTATTTCTTTTTTCCATACTTGATAAACCTCCCCTGTAACAATCTCCCCTATTCTTTCCTTATACAATTTGTATAAATAATCTTTCTCTAAATCCATAATTCGAGACATCAAGTTTTGCCTTAGAGAAAGAACATTCCTTCTGCCAAAATCCGCAAACTTAAACTCCTCTGTCACCTCTTCGCCTATTTCAAAATCAGAGTCAATTTTAATTGCTTCAGAGTATGGGATTTCAATGTTTGGATCTTCAACTTCTCCGTCGTCAACAATCTCCTTGTTAATGAAAATTTGAACATCTCCTTTATCAATGTTTACAATAACATCAATATGTTCGTCCGTATTAAACTTTTTCTTTAGCATAGAACGAAACACATCTTCTAAAATATGCTGCATTGTTTGTTTATCAATATTTTTTAACTCTTTAAATTCAGAAAACGAATCAATTAATTCTATATTATCCATTATTTTTAGTTTTTATATTCTCTATTAATCTTTTTTACTTGAAAGAAACTACAATTTTTGTTTCTTGTATATCTTCCATTTTTATGTTATGCAGCTGCATAACTTTCTCTTTCTTTTTCTTTCCTTCTATTCTTTTTTTTTCAATTGACTGAATTCTTATCTCCCCTGGAGTCGCCATAATCATTTTGCCACTAATTCTCTCTCCTTTTTTTAACTTAACCTTTACATCCTTGCCAATATTCTTTTTATACTGCAAAAAAACTCTTAGTCCTTTATCTAAACCGGCAGAAGAAACTACTATATTAAAATCTTCTTTTTCACGATCTAGGTTGTGCTCAATATTCCTGGAAACAGAGACACAATCTGCAACAGACACACTTCCTTCGTGTTTGTCAATCTCAACACGAATGTCGTTTGACGGTGTTGTTGTTAGACTAACAAGAAAAAGACCATTGTCTAGCTCTGTGATTCGGTTATTTATCAACCCTAATATTGTTTTTTTACTAATCATTAATCATAAAAAGAGGGGGCGTCGCCCCCTTTATTCTTATTAAAATCAATATTTAGGTAACAAATATAGTTCTAAATTTGAAAAATACAAGTTTAAAGAGATACTTTTATTGTTAAAATAGGCTAACAAAAAATTGACTAAAAACTAAAAGGAATGCTTGTAGAGATCGAAGATAAAGTAATTTCGACGCAAATTTTTGAAAAAAAATTTGTTTGCGACCTTAGTGCTTGTAAAGGCCAATGTTGTGTTTCTGGAGACTCTGGAGCGCCAATATCTGTTAAAGAAATTTCTGTTCTAGAAGATGAAATAGATAAAATCAAACCTTTTATGACGAGGGAAGGAGTTGAAGTGATCGAAAACCAAGGTGTTTTTTACGTTGATCAAGAAAATGATACGGTAACATCTTTAATTGAGGAAAAGCAATGTGCCTTTGTCTCCTTTAATAAAGAGGGAGTTGCTCAGTGCTCAATAGAAAAAGCTTATAAAAAAGGCCAAACAACATTAAAAAAACCTATTAGTTGTCATTTGTACCCTATTCGGGTTAAACAGTTTAAAGAATTTACTGCTTTAAATTATAATGAATGGGATATATGTGAACCGGCATGTAAGTGCGGAGAAGAACTTAAGATACCTGTGTTTATATTTTTAAAAGATGCTATTACCAGAGCTTTTGGAGGTGCCTTTTTTTCGGAGCTTCTAGCTGTTAATAAAGAACTAAATAGAAAGAGACATAATCGCATCTAACCATGCATTGCTTCTTCCTTTCCATAGCTTTTTATAACACTAGCCTCATAGCTTAACCATTCCCGCCATCTTTTTTCAACATCATACTCCCCGCTATACTTTCGAGCATATTTTAAAAACAAAGTGTAATGGCCTGCTTCACTTATCATTAAATCCCTGTAGAAATTTGCTAATTTCTTGTCTTTTATGTTTTCTGACAAAACTTTAAATCTCTCACAACTACGAGCTTCAATCATGGCAGAAAACAAAAGCCTATCTATTAAAGAAAAAAGCCTTCCCGAGCCTTTTTTCATGAATTTAGCAAGCTCATTAACATAACTATCTTTTCTTTCTCGACCAAGAACCAAACCTCTAGACTTTATAATGTTGTGAACTTGCTCAAAATGTTCTAACTCTTCTTTTGCTAGAACTAACATGTCTGTAACTAAATCTTTACGCTCTGAATTATGAATAACTATAGAGATGGCATTTGAGGCTGCTTTTTGTTCACACCAAGCATGGTCTGTTAATATTTCAGGAATATTAGACTCCACTATATTAACCCATCGAGGATCTGTTGGAAGTTTTAGGCCGAGCATTTTTAATCTTTTTAAATTTTAATAAACTTTTTTGTTTCTTATGAAACTATAATCATCAACTTCCACACATCTCACAGTCATCTGGGTTTTCAATGGAACACGAAACTTCAGCTTTTGCATCTTCAGAAGACTTTGTAGTTACCTGACCCACAGAGGATTTGTCAATTGTAAACTTAATAGCATCTGTAGCAGCTTTCGTTCGTAAATAATACATCCCTGTTTTTAATCCCTTCTCCCATCCATAAAAATGCATCGAGGTTAATTTTCCAAAGTTCGCATTCTCCATAAAAATATTTAGTGACTGAGATTGACAAATATAAGCACCCCTATCGGCAGAAAGATCTATTATTGCTTTTTGTGATATTTCCCACGCCGTTTTATATAGATCTTTTATTTTTTGAGGGATCTCTTTTATTTCCTGAATGGAACCATTTGCAAACATTATTTTTTGCCGCATTTCTTTAGTCCAAAGCCCTTCTTTTACTAAATCCTTTAATAGATGTTTATTTACAATTATAAACTCACCAGATAAAACTCTTCTTGTGTAGATATTAGAAGTGTATGGTTCAAAACATTCATTATTTCCTAAAATTTGAGCTGTTGATGCTGTTGGCATTGGCGCTATTAAAAGTGAGTTTCTGACACCGTATTTTTTAACCTCCTCTTTTAAAACACCCCACTCCCATTTATCTGTAGGCTTAACCCCCCAGAGGTCAAACTGAAAAATTCCTTTAGAGACTGGGGAATTCTTAATTGATGAATATGGACCATCTACCTTCGCTAAATCTTTAGACGCTGTCATAGAAGCATAGTAAATTGTTTCAAAAATTTCCTTATTTAAAACCCTTGACTCTTCAGAATCAAAGGGATAGCCCATAAGTATAAACGCGTCAGCCAAACCTTGAACACCAATTCCTATTGGGCGGTGACGTAAATTTGAGTTTTCTGCCTCTTTTATTGGGTAGTAATTACCATCAATAATTTTATTTAGATTAAATGTTACTTGATAAACAACTTCAAACAATTTTTGATGATCAAACTTTTTGTCCTCGGAAACATATTTTGGCAATGCTATTGATGCTAGGTTACAAACAGCGACCTCATCTGGGGATGTGTACTCTATTATCTCAGTACATAAATTAGACGACTTTATTACACCTAAATTTTGCTGGTTTGACTTTTTGTTTGCAGCATCTTTATATAGCATATAAGGGGTCCCTGTTTCAATTTGAGACTCCAATATCTTAAACCATAAATCTTGTGCTTTTATTGTCTTCCGACCCCTTCCTTCTCTTTCGTATTTTGCATACAAATCTTCAAATTCTTTGCTATGTGTTTCTGATAAACCAGGGCATTCATTGGGGCACATTAGTGTCCAATTTCCGTTTTCCTTAACTCTTTTCATGAATAAGTCGGGGATCCAAAGTGCATAAAATAAATCTCTTGCCCTTTGTTCCTCCTTACCATGATTTTTCTTCAAATCTAAAAACTCAAAAATATCTGAGTGCCAAGGTTCAATATACATGGCGAAAGAACCTTTACGCTTCCCTCCTCCCTGGTCCACATAACGAGCCGTGTCGTTGAAAACACGAAGCATTGGAACAATGCCATTAGAGGTTCCATTGGTCCCTTTTATATAAGAGCCTTTAGATCTGACATCATGAATAGCCAAACCTATTCCACCGGCAGACTGTGATATTTTTGCACAAGAAGATAAAGTGTCATATATACCCTCAATACTGTCTTCTTTCATTGTTAATAAAAAACAGGAGGACATTTGGGGTTTAGGTGTACCTGAATTAAATAATGTTGGTGTAGCGTGTATAAACCACCCTTCCGACATGAGGTTGTAGGTCTTTATAACAGAGTCTATATCTTCCTTATGGATACCTACAGACACCCTCATTAACATTTGTTGTGGACGCTCTACGATGTCTCCATTTAATTTTAACAAGTAAGACCTTGTTAGTGTTTTGAAACCAAAATAGTCATACCTAAAATCTCTATCATAAATAATGCTAGAGTCAATTCTGTCTTTATTCTCCTTTATGACTTTATAAACTTCATCAGATAAAAGAGCGGCACTTTGCCCTGTTTTTGGATCTTTGTAGTTATACAAGTCTGCCATAACATCGGAGAAGTTTTTTTTTGTTTCCTTGTGTAGATTGGAAACTGCTATTCTTGAGGCTAAAAGAGCATAATCTGGGTGGTCTATTGTTTTAGCTGCCGAAACTTCTGCCGCTAAATTATCTAGCTGTTTAGTTGTGACACCATCGAACAAACCCTCAATTACTTTCATTGCAACAATCTCAGGAGAGACTATTGGATTAAGTCCATAGCACATTTTAATTATTCTAGCAGTTATTTTATCAAATTTTACCGCCTCCTTTCTTCCGTCTCTTTTTAAAACATACATGTTACTATAGGTTTATATTGTATTATTCTGTTTGTTTTAGTTTTTAAAAATCTTCCTCCAGACTAAATGTTTGGTCTGCATCATTGTTTAATACGCCTGACTTTTGATACTCACCAACACGTTTCTCGAAAAAATTTGTCTTACCTTGAATAGATATCATGTCCATAAAATCAAATGGGTTTGTAGCATCATATGATTTTGGGCAACCTAATTCCAAGAGAAGTCTGTCTGCAACAAACTCAATATATTGAGACATTAAATCACTGTTCATTCCTATCAATTTTACAGGTAAAGCGTCTGTGACAAATTCTTTTTCTATTTCTACTGCATCTAAAATGATTTTTTGGACCTGTTCGGTTGGAAGTTTATTTACAACATGGTTGTTATAAAGAAGGCAAGCAAAATCACAATGCAAACCCTCATCTCGAGAAATTAGTTCATTAGAAAAAGAAAGTCCCGGCATAAGCCCTCTTTTTTTTAGCCAAAAAATTGAACAAAAAGAACCAGAAAAAAAGATCCCCTCGACAGCGGCAAAAGCAATTAGCCTCTCAGCAAAAGAACCATTTTCTATCCATCTTAAGGCCCAGTCTGCTTTTTTTCTTACACATTCTATAGTTTCTAAGGCATTAAATAGTTTGTTTTTTTCAACCTTATCTTTGATATAGGTGTCTATTAAAAGAGAGTATGTCTCCGAATGAATGTTTTCAATTGCAATCTGAAAACCATAAAAGAACTTTGCCTCTGTGAATTGAACCTCAGATAAGAAATTCTCTGCTAAATTCTCATTTACAATACCATCAGATGCAGCAAAAAAAGCTAACACATGTTTTATAAAATGTCTCTCATTGTCGTTTAACTTTGACTCCCAATCAATAAGGTCTGCAGCTAGGTCTATTTCCTCTGCAGTCCAAAAACTTGCCTCAGCTCTTTTATAAAAAGACCAAATGTCGTCATGCTCAATTGGAAACAAAACAAAACGATTTTTATTCTCTTCTAAAATTGGTTCTACCTGTGTCATTTATCTTCTCTTTTTAGGTGTGTCTGTTTGTTGAAAAACATTCTTATAATTAGCTTATTACTTAAAGTTTATTGCTTCTTCTTGTATAAATTTGGAGAGTGTACTCTAGTTTAAATTCTTCAATACAATAGACTGACAAAAATTGTCATTTTTATGTCTTTAAGCAACAAAAAGATTTAAGAAATTTTTCTTGTTTTGAATATCCCCTATCCAAAACCCTTTATGGGTAGTGACTAAGAAATTTATCAACAGTAAGAACAAAGATATTCACAGTTTATTCTCTTTTTATAAAAACACGAACCTCCAATCATTCCTCACCTCCCCCATACACGTAAAGATTAAACACTGTGTGTTGGTTTAAATTTTGTTTCTAAACTATTAAAATTGTTTTTTTTGATATTTTAAGTTTTATTTTGTTTCTAATTTAGAATAGTAAATTATGAAAAAACACTTTCTAATAATTGGGGCGGGAATAGCTGGAACTTGTACCGCTGTTCATTTAATAAAATCAGGAGCAAATGTTACAATTATTGATGATAATACAAATGTCAGCTCTCATGTTGCTGCTGGAATAATCAACCCTATTGTATTTCGACGTATGACAAAAAGTTGGCGTGTAGATGACTTTTTACCTTTTTTGAAAAGCTTCTACAAAGAGATTGAAGAAAAAACCTTATCGTCTTTTCTATTAAGAATTTCTATTCGAAGAATTTTTGCTTCTAAACAAGAACAATTATTGTGGCTTGAAAAAGAAGACCGTAGTGACTTCTCTCCATACCTAGAAAAAATAACAAGGGAAGATCAACTTTACTCAGGAGCAAAAAACCCATTTGGATCTGGAAGAATAAAAGAAGCTTTTTGTATAGACATTCCTGTTTTTTTTGAAAGCATAAATAAATGGATTAAAGAAAACGGAACAATTCTATTTGAACATTTTGACTATAAAAAACTGAAAGGAAACACATATAAAAAAACACTATATGACGGTATTATTTTTTGTGTTGGTCACAAAAATAAAGACTGTGGTTACTTTGAAGTATTACCAATAGAACAAACAAAAGGGCAGTTGCTTACAATAAAATCAGAAAGTCTTCCAGAGAATGTTTCTCTAAACAGAAAGTGCTTTATCCTGCCAAAAGGAAAAAAGATTTTCAGAATAGGTTCTACATATGAATGGAACAACCCAACTACAAACATAACAAAGCAAGGAGAAAAGAGTATTTTGGATAGCCTTTCATACATTACAGATGAGTGTGTTTCGGTTTTACACCAAGAAGCTGGTATAAGGCCAACCACAAAAGACAGAAGACCAATGGTCGGGACACATAGAAGAATCAAGACGTATCATATTCTAAATGGTTTAGGGGCAAAGGGATATATGCTTGCACCTTTAATTTCGAAAGAATTTGTTGATTATTTAATGAAAGGAGTTGAGCTTGACCCAAAAATTAACATCTCTCGTTATTACAGAAAAAATAATCCTTAACTTTGCTTAACAAACAATATATAATATGTACCCACCAGAACTAGTAAAACCAATGAAAGAAGACCTTACGAGTGTAGGGTTTAATCAATTAACAACAACTATGGATGTTGATGAAATAATAAAAAACAGTGACGGGGAGTCTTTGCTTCTTGTTGTTAATTCTGTTTGTGGCTGTGCTGCAGGAAACATGCGTCCTGGTGTTAAACTTTCTTTAAATAATGATAAAAAACCAACGACATTAGCGACTGTTTTTGCTGGTGTTGATGGAGAAGCAACCAACCAAGCAAGAAAGTATTTTTTGCCATACCCACCTTCTTCCCCTTCAATTGCTCTTTTTAAAGACAAAAAGCTTGTTCACTTTTTAGAAAGACATCATATCGAGGGTGGTTCTGCAGAAATGATTGCGGAAAACCTTTCACAGGCATACAACGAATTTTGTTAGGCTTAGATCAAGAAGACTATTTTAAATACCTCGTTATTTTTGTGGATGTCGGGCTTGTTATCGATGTGTAGAAATCTATATAAACACCATTTTCATCTATTAGGTATTTTTGAAAGTTCCAAAGTACAGAGCTGTTTTTTACCCCATTCAATGATGATTGTGTTAGCCACGAATAAATAGGGTGCTGGTTTTTTCCTTTAACGTTTATTTTTTCGGACATTATAAAATCAACCCCATAGTTTTTCTGACAAAAGGCTTTTATCTCTTTTTCTGTACCAGGCTCCTGGCCACCGAACTGATCACAAGGGAACCCAATTAGTACTAGTCCATCTTTATATTTTTCATGAAGCAGTTGAAGTTCTTTATATTGACTGGTAAAACCACATCTTGAAGCAACATTTACAAAAAGCATCTTCTTGCCTTTAAATTGATTTAAAGAAATATTTATGCCGTCTATGCTGTTAAAAGAATAGTCATAAATTGATGTTGATTGTGCCATGGATTTGCTTGTTAAAACGATTAAAAATGTAAAAAAAATTGTTTTCATGTAACAAATTTACATATTTTTGTTTAAACATTTACAAAAAACATTAAACAAAAAAATGGTTGCGCAACAAATTCTTTCGCTAAATGATGTTTTAAAGCTAGATAAAATTAAACGTCTTAATTTAGTAAATAGTCTCTCTGGCTTTAAATCCGCAAATCTAATCGGTACCACCTCAAATATGAAAAAAGAAAACTTAGCAATTTTTAGCTCTGTAATTCACGTTGGGTCTGACCCCCCCCTTCTTGGTTTTCTAGTGCGCCCAAACAAGCCAAAAAGACACACTTACACCAATATAAAGCAAACGGGATTTTTCACAATAAACCATGTTTGCAAAAGAATTTTTAATGATGCCCACCACACTTCTGCTAAATATCCAGAAGACATTTCGGAGTTTGATAAAACTAATCTCACACCTGAATATTACAATTCTTTTATCGCACCATTTGTAAAAGAATCTTCAATAAAAATTGGCCTATCCTTTAGAGAGGAAAGTAAAATTAAATCTAACAACACAATTTTTGTAGTTGGTCAAATTGAGTTTATAATCCTAAATAATACTCATGAAGCTGATGGGTTTATAGACCTGACAAAAAACAATACCGCAGCAATAAATGGATTGAGTGGATATAGCTTCCCAAAAAACATTGAAAGAAAACCCTATCAAAGACCTAAATGAAAGCCTACTTAAAAACAAAAATCTGCGTCAGGTGCAACAGACCGTTTACATGGAGAAAAAAATGGGAAAGAGACTGGGAAAACGTAAAATATTGTAGCAAAAGATGTCAAAAGAAAAAACAGCCATAGTATGGTTCACTAACAACCTAAGAGTTTCAGATAATTCAACTCTTTCATTAGCTCTAAAAAACCACACACGGGTAGTCTGCGCATACTGCTTCAACAAGTCTACTTTTGAGGGCTCTTTATATGGTTTTAAAAGAATATCAAAATATCGAACAAAGTTTTTAATTGAAAGTGTTTCAAACCTAAAAACAAATCTAGAAGCTAATAACATTCCTCTTTTTGTGTATTACGGAAAACCTGAAAAAAAATTGTCTGAGTTATTTCTTTCTTTAAATGCAGGGTTTCTATATGTGCAAAAAGAAACAACAAAGGAAGAAACCAAACTTATTGATGCTGTAGAAAATTGTTTGCCCAGAAATGTAATTGTAAAAAAAATATTCGATCAGTTTTTAATCCATCCAAATCTTCTAGACTTTAATCGTGAAAAAAAACTTAAATCCTTTTCTAGCTTTAGAAAAAGAGCAGAAAAAATTGAACTAAAAATAAAGCTAAATCAGTGTGTTAAAAAAAACAAAAACAACTTAATACAAAACACAACAGAGCTTCCTAGTCTTGAGTCTCTTGGGTTCAAACAATTTAACACCAACCCCAACTCTTGCTTTACTTTCATTGGTGGAGAAAACCATGCATATAGTCGGATAGAAGACTATTTATTTAAAACAAAAAAAATTCGGACCTATAAGACGACAAGGAATGGTCTAATTGGAATTGACTACAGTTCTAAGCTTTCTACTTGGTTAGCAAATGGGTCTATATCAAGCAGAACAATATATTCTAAAATCTTAGAGCATGAAAGTGACTTTGGGAGGAATGAATCCACGTATTGGCTTATTTTTGAGCTTTTATGGAGGGACTTTTTTAAGCACATATCTATTGTTCATTCCAAAACTCTTTTTTTACGTGGGGGCATGCAAAAAAAACATGTCTTATGGAAAAAAGATAAACAACTTATAGATTCTTGGATAAACGGAAGGACAGATGAGCCATTTGTAAACTCTAACATGATTGAGTTAAAAAAAACCGGCTGGATGAGCAATAGAGGAAGACAAATTACATCATCCTATTTTACAAAAAACCTGGGTTTAGACTGGAGGGTTGGAGCGGCATATTTTGAAAGTGCTTTGGTTGATTATGACGTTCATAGTAACTATGGAAATTGGCAATATGTTGCTGGTGTAGGTAATGATTTTAAAAGTCGCTCTTTTGACATTCCTTGGCAAGCAAAAACCTACGATAGAAACAAAGAGCATCAATCAATCTGGCTAAAAAACAAAAAATGAAAACAGCAACTCTTATTTTTCCACATCAAATATATCGTGACTTAAGTTTAATTGACAAAACCTCTATTGTTTTCTTAATTGAGGAATCTCTTTTTTTTAAAGAGTATAATTTTCACAAGCAAAAAATCGCATTCCATAGAGCAACAATGAAGTTTTATGAAGAACACCTAAAAAGTAGCGGTTTCAAAACTGTTTACATAGAAAGTAAGACAAAATTCTGCGATATAGATTCTCTATTTGATTCATTTGTAAAGGAAGGCTTTCATATTGTAAACATCTTTAATGTTTCAGATAATTGGTTAGAAAAAAAAATCAAAAATCAATCTAAAAAAATCAAATTATCTTGGAAAGAAAGTCAACTTTTTATTAACTCTAAGGATGAAATATTAGACTTTTTTAAAAAAGAAAAAAAGACTTTTTTTCAAACCTCTTTTTATATACAACAAAGAAAGAAAAGAAAAATTTTAATTGACACCAAAGGGCCTGTTGGTGGTGAGTGGAGTTTTGACAAGATGAATAGAAAAAAGTATCCTAAGAATCTAAGGCCACCTAAAGTTAAACTAACAGAAAAAACAGCTTATCATGTAGAGGCTAAAAATTATGTTGCAAAATATTTTAATGAAAATTTCGGTGAAATACACGTCGATTATCCTGTCACTTTTAAAGGTGCAGATATTTGGCTTGAAGAATTTTTTAGATGCCGGTTCTTTGATTTTGGTTTATATGAAGACGCAATAGTTGAAAAAGAATCTTTTTTAAACCACAGTATCATTTCCCCATTATTAAATGTTGGGCTTCTTTCCCCTATGGATGTAGTTAAAAAAAGCATCTCTTTCGGTACAAGCAACAACATCCCTATTAACTCTGTAGAAGGTTTTGTAAGGCAGATAATTGGGTGGAGAGAATTTATTAGGGGGGTTTATGTTTCCAGAGGAAGCAAGGAGAGAACAACAAATTTCTGGAGACACAAGAGACCTTTACCCAAAACATTTTATACAGGAGAAACAGGCATACCACCAATTGACCAAACAATAAAAAAAATAATAAAAACAGGCTACTCTCATCATATTGAGCGGTTGATGGTTATGAGTAATTTTTTTCTATTGTGCGAAATTAATCCTGACCATGTTTACCAATGGTTCATGGAAGTTTACATAGATTCTTACGACTGGGTTATGGTCCCGAATGTCTACGGTATGGGGCTTTATGCTGATGGCGGTATTTTTTCAACAAAACCATATATAAGTGGTAGTAATTACGTAAAAAAAATGAGTGATTATTCATCAGGAAAATGGGAGGATGTTTGGAATGGTCTTTTTTGGAGGTTTCTGCACAAAAATAAAACTGTTCTATCAAAAAACCCCAGAGTCAGCTTAATCCTGGGGAACTTAAACAGAATGAACAATGAGAAGCTTCAAAAACATATAGAAACTGCAGATAATTTTCTTAAAACATTGAAATAAGCTATGGGATCAATTAAAAAAAATGATGTTGATAGAATAATAGAAATGGCTTGGGAGGACAGAACCCCATTTGACGCTATAAAACTTCAATTTGGACTTGAAGAAAACGATGTTCGGTCATTAATGAGAAAAAACCTAAAACCAAACTCCTTTATACTATGGAGAAAGAGAGTTAAAGGAAGAAAAACAAAACATCTTAAAATCAGAGGTTTTAAATCTTCTTCTTTTCGCTGTTCAAGACAAAAGATTATCTCTAACAATAAAATAACTAAATCAAAAAAATAACAACTGTTATTTACAAAAAGTAACTATTCATGTTTTATTGGAAATTCATCTATTAGCTGACAAATAAATGCAGGTAGTCACATATTTAATAAAAACCACACTAAACAAAAAAGCCATCACTTGTTTGAAGGGATGGCTTTTCATTTTTATTTAGTTTTCTCTATAGAGCAAGGGAAAGCCCAGCATTTAATATGCCACCTTGTCCGAAGCCTAATCCTATATTGGCTGCAAGATTATCAGTGAAGAAAATACGAGTTCCAACTCCAATCCTTCCTGCAATAGGGATCAATGTTGATGATAGGGCTAAATCGTCAGTAAGGAGGCTTGGGTTGTTTGATGAGTACCTCCAACTTCTGTTTTTAAATCCAGCTCCAACAACTCCAAAAAAGTCAATTCTATCAGTGCTCACGAAATGGTAACTGAATGTTGCCATAACCCCTATTTTTGTCGTGGAAACTTCGTCTGTGTAGACCGCAGGTGATCCGGTTGGTGAAACGCTAGCATAGTTATACGAAACTTTAGATGTGTTAATCATAAAATCAATACCAACTCCCATTTTGTCGTGAAACATATACTCACCTCTTAGCCCTACTGGTCCATACCCAGTTATTTTAAATTCGTCATTAGTTTCAGTATCATATCCCGTTCTTAAAACACTTGTGTAAAGATTTGGAAAGCCATAATATGTATCAATAATTATTGAAGACTCTTCTACTTGAGATGTAGCAGAAAAAAGCGTTCCAAATGTAATAATACACGTTGTAAATAAATTTTTCATAAAAAATAGTTTAAAGTTATTTGCAATAATAGTTATTTTAATAATAAAGTGCTAAAAAAACCATTTTTTTAAACGTTGAAGAGGTATCTTTTATCCGCTCTTATTTCCCGAGACAGAAAGTTATATGTTTTTGTAGTCATTATATACAGCTTATACAAGAAAAAACCAACCATTTATTGATCTAACACAATACTTATCTAACTATTTGTTATCTTGTTTAAAAATTTAAAATATGCGCAAATACAACCCAAAAGACTGGTTCGGTTTAATTTTTGAATTTCATAAAAGTGACACCTTGCGGAAACTAATTTATGTGTTGATGATTTACGGTGTTTATGTTGGAATAATTGTTTATTTGGAGTTACATTACACTAACTTTAAAAGCACTATATCAATACATTCATTGTTGGGTTTTGTTATAGGCTTGCTTTTGGTTTTTCGAACGAATACCGCCTACGACCGATGGTGGGAAGGCAGAAAAATATTAGGTGCCTTAGTTAATACCTCAAGAAATTTAGCATTAAAGTTCAACACCTTCTCCAAACCCGATAACCCAAAACCAAAGAAAGAATTCTCTCAACTGATTTCAAGTTATGTTTTTTCTCTGAAAAATCATTTAAGAGACAACGTGATCGAAAATGAAATTGCTTTTAATGAAAAATTAAAAAAAGAAGAGTTTTTACTAGTAAAACACAAACCAAATTTAATCGCCAATAAACTTTATACACAATTGAAAACGCTGTATGATGATAAGCAAATATCCGGCGAAATTTACATCACTTTAGATAATCAATTAAAAGAATTTACCGATATCGTTGGTAAATGTGAACGCATAAAAAAGACTCCAATTCCCAAATCATACAACATCTTTCTAAAGAAATTTATTTTTATATACACCCTTACCCTTCCCCTTGGATTGGCGACCACCTTTTTTTATTGGTCTGTTCCAATCTCCGTTTTTGTTCTCTATATTTTAGCTAGCTTGGAGCTTTTAGCAGAAGAAATCGAAAACCCTTTTGGGGAAGACCCTAATGATTTACCTGTCGATGAAATTTGCAAGACGATAAAAAGCAATGTAGAAGAAATACTGATTAATTGATAAGAAAGCCAAAACTTAATTTTCTAACTCTTTATTTTCTTGGTTAACAGTATAAATAATCCTTTTCTTTTTAATAATTGTATCTCTTGGGCAGATTTTGAATCCAAATTAAATTCTCTAAATAAAAATTAAAATAACTCGCCTAATTTAAACTCCATTTATACCGTTCTTAACTCAATTGCAAACAAAGTTAAAAATTGTTTGTGTTTTTTTGTGTCGTTTTGTGCTACTTACTTCCCGATACAAAAATTACTAAAAATGTTTCCTAGCAAATCATCTGTAGATATGTCGTTTGTAATACTTCCCAAATGAAACATTGCTTGACGAATGTCCATTGCGACAAAGTCCCCTGAAACGCCAGAGGTAAGAGACTCTTTTGTTTTTTCTAACGATTCTATTGTTTTTATAAGCGACTCATAATGCCGAGAGTTTGAAACTATAGTCTCATCTCCAAACTTAAAATCACCCTGAACCTCAGAAACCAAAATCTCTTTGAGTTTGTTTATGTTTTCGCCTGTTTTTGCGCTTAAACAAACCGTGTCTTTTATACGTTGCTTAGATATGTCAATTTTGTTTAAAACCATCAATACACTTTTTTCTGGACCTTCTTTTTTTAACTTTTCAACCCACAACGAAACTTCATTAACATTTCTATTGTTGGAAGCGTCCGCTATACATAAAACAATCGATGCTTGTTTTATTTTTTCTAAAGAGCGTTCTATCCCTATCGCCTCTATTTCTTCAGCCCCTTCTCTAATCCCAGCAGTATCGATTAACCGAAACAATATCCCGTCAATATTTATTGTTTCTTCGACTGAATCTCGTGTTGTCCCCTCAATATCACTAACTATAGCCCTGTTGTCGCCTAATAACTGGTTTAATAGTGTACTTTTCCCTGTGTTTGGTGCGCCAACTATTGCTACAGGAACACCTTTTTTTATTGCGTTACCCAAGTCAAAAGACTTAACTAATCGATTAAGGTATTTTAAAACATCTTCAACTAAACCTTTCAATTCATCACGATTTGCAAACTCTACATCTTCTTCTCCAAAATCGAGTTCTAATTCAACTAAAGAGGCAAAGTTTATAAGTTTTTCACGCAACTCTTTCAGCTCGCTTGAAAAGTTCCCTTTTAGTTGATTTATAGCAATTTGATGTGCTTTTTGTGATTCTGACGCAATTAAATCGGCGACAGCCTCTGCTTGCGAAAGATCTATCTTTCCATTTAAAAAAGCTCTAAGAGTAAACTCTCCGGGGTTAGCCATTCTAGCCCCCCCTTGAATTAACGACTTAATAATTTCTTTTTGTATGTATGATGATCCGTGACAAGAGATTTCAACACTCTCCTCCCCGGTAAAACTTCTTCCCTCTTTAAACACCGAAACCAGAACTTCATCAATTAACTGGCCCTCTGTTGAAGAAATAGAACCAAAGTGTATTGTATGAGTCGTAAAACCCAATAGGGATTTAGAAAAAATCTTTGAAACTATCTCAAAAGATTTTGAACCTGAAACACGAATAACACCTATTGCGCCAACACCGTTTGGTGTAGCTAGAGCACAGATTGTTTCTTCATTTTTATTTTGAGACATAGCACAAATTTAATCCTTATTTCCTCTTTGATTCAAAAAAAGTTTTAATCAAATCACGACATTCTTTTTCCATTATACCAGAAACAACCTTTGTCTTTGGATGGTACATACCTGCATATCTTCCCGCCCCTCTCTCTTCGTCTTTTGCACCAAAAACAACCTTTTCTATTTGAGACCAGTAAAGAGCACCAGCACACATAACGCATGGCTCAAGAGTTACATACAGAGAACAGCCCTTAAGATATTTGCCACCAAGATAAGAAGATGCGGATGTAATTGCTTGCATTTCTGCATGAGCAGTAACGTCCGTGAGAAGTTCCGTTAAATTATGTGCTCTTGCAATAACCTGATTTTTAGCAACAACAACAGCGCCAACAGGAACCTCTCCTGCCTCTAATGCTTTTTGAGCCTCAGCATATGCTTTTTTCATAAAATACTCTTCGTTGTGCGGTGAAATCATCTCATGATCTTTTTTGAAGCGCAAAATTAAGTAAATTCCCTACATTTACATTATGAATCTTAAGATTGACAAACTTAAACCGGGTGATCTTATTGAAATTTTAGCTCCTGCTAAAGCAATAGAAAAAAAACATGTGTTAAACGCAAGAAAAACAATGGAAAATCTTGGTTTTAAGGTTCGTATATCAAAACATTGCACGGGGAGTTATAATTACTTTTCCGGAACTATAAATGAGCGTTTAGAAGATTTTCAACTGGCAATTGACGACAATAATGTAAAGGCTATTTTGTGTGCTAGAGGTGGATATGGATGCATTCAAATTGTAGAAAAAATAGAATGGGCTAACATGCTCCGAAACCCTAAGTGGGTTGTCGGGTTTAGTGATGTTACTGTTTTTCATCAAAAACTATGCTTATTGGGTTTAAAAAGTATTCATGGAACAATGCCGCTAAACTTTTCTACAAACTCACCTAGATCTATAGAAACTCTATTTAATGCATTAACTGGCAAGCCATATAAAATAAGTTGTAGTGAAACAAAATATAATAAAGAAGGTGAAGCACAGGGTGTTTTGCTTGGCGGAAACCTCTCTGTTATATACAGTTTACTTAGCTCGTTGAAAGACTTCAGTTTTTCTAACTCTATCTTGTTTATTGAAGATGTTTCTGAACCATTTTATCACTTGGATAGGATGTTTTACGCGTTAAAAGCTGCTGGAGTGCTAGATAGAATTAAAGGTTTGATTATTGGCGGAATGACGGAGCTTAAAGACTCTAAACCTCCTTTTGGTTTATCATACGAAGAGATAATTCTAGCTCACTTTGAGTATAGTAACGTTCCTGTTTGTTTTAATTTCCCTGCTGGACATATAAAAAACAACCTAGCACTTGTTTTCGGCTCAGAAGTGTACCTAGAAATAACAAAAAAAGGAACTAAACTTTCTTTTCCTGCAAATTAATTACAGCCAAAAAACAGCTTTTTTATTTAAATCCATTATAAATAAGTCCTGTTTATTATTAAATTAAGTTCTTATGCATTAAATTTGTATAAGAACTGTTTTTAAAAACAAAGAATGAGCAAGTCTGCTATACTATCTTCATCAATCGCTAAAAAATGGTGGATGTCTTTAACGGGTCTTTTTCTTTGTCTTTTTTTGGTAGGACATCTATTAGGTAATCTTCAAATAGTTTTTTTTTCAGGAGACGAAGGACAACGTGTTTTTAATGAGTACGCTTATTTTATGACACATAACCCACTTATAAAACTACTCTCTTATTTGACATACTTTTCAATACTCTTTCATGCAGTAGATGGTATAATTCTAACCGTTCAAAACAAAAGAGCTAGACCGGTAAAATACGCTTACAGCAAACCACAAAAAAACTCATCAACACCTTCCAGATATATGGCAATTCTTGGTTCTGCCATATTAATTTTTATTATAATGCATATGTCTAATTTTTGGGGCGTAATGCATTTTGATAAAAATATGCCTTTACACACAAAAAATTTGGTTCTTTCAGATTCTTCATGTCAAAAACTCTATTTAACTACTAATGGCACTTTTTTACCTGTAGATGAAGTTGAAATAAAAAACAAAACCGAACTTATTAATAAAGATTTAAACTTGAAGGTTGGGGAAGGTTATAAAGATCTTCACTCTTTGACTGTTGCTTTTTTTGGTCATAACAAAACAAAAAAAGGCTTTCCACCAAATAAACATGCCTATATAGCCGTGATTTTATATGTGGCCTCTATGGCTGTATTAAGTTTTCACTTATGGCATGGTTTTAATTCCGCATTCCAAACATTAGGTATAAGTCATGAAAAGTATAATACTGCCCTTTCTTTGTTTGGCAAGATTTTTTCTGTTCTTGTGCCATTAGCCTTTGCGTCTATTCCAATAACAATTTTTTTAACCAAATAGAAGTCTAGAATATGTCAACATTAGATTCAAAAATACCTGAAGGCCCCATCAAAGACAAATGGACTAACCACAAAAACAAAATTAACGTTGTTAACCCTGCAAACAAAAGACTTATTGATGTTATTGTTGTTGGAACAGGTTTAGCTGGCGCTTCCGCTTCCGCTTCTTTAGCTGAAATGGGTTATAATGTTAAGGCTTTTTGTTTTCAAGATACACCAAGACGAGCTCATTCTATTGCTGCTCAAGGAGGAATAAACGCAGCAAAAAATTATCAAAACGATGGTGATTCTGTTTACAGGTTGTTTTATGATACTGTAAAAGGAGGTGATTATAGAGCTAGAGAAGCTAATGTTTATAGATTAGCTGAAGTTTCTGCTAATATTATTGATCAATGTGTTGCCCAAGGAGTCCCATTTGCGCGAGACTATGGAGGGCTGCTAGATAACCGTTCTTTTGGGGGGGTTCTTGTTTCCAGGACTTTTTATGCAAAAGGTCAAACTGGACAACAATTACTTTTAGGAGCTTATTCCGCGATGAACCGGCAGATTGGTAAAGGAAAAATTCAAATGCACTCTCGTCACGAAATGTTAGAGTTGGTTAAAATTAATGGTAAAGCAAGAGGAATTATAGCAAGGAACCTTATTACGGGAAAACTTGAAAGACATTCTGCGCATGCTGTCGTTATTGCTTCGGGGGGCTATGGTAATGTTTTCTTTTTGTCTACAAACGCAATGGGTTCAAATGTTACAGCAGCTTGGAGGATTCACAAAAAAGGGGCCTTTTTTGCAAACCCATGCTACACACAAATACACCCAACATGTATCCCACGATCTGGAGAATATCAATCTAAATTAACATTGATGTCTGAGTCGCTAAGAAATGACGGCCGTATATGGGTGCCAAAAAAGAAAGAAGATGTCGTTGCTATCCGAGAAGGAAAGAAAAAGCCAACAGAACTAAACGAGGAGGAAAGAGACTATTATCTTGAAAGAAGATATCCTGCATTTGGAAATCTTGTGCCCAGAGATGTTGCTTCTAGGGCGGCTAAAGAGCGGTGTGACGCTGGTTTTGGTGTGAATGATACCGGGGAGGCTGTCTACCTAGATTTTGCTTCTGCTATATTTCGTTATGGAAAAGAAAAAGCGACTGTAAATAACGAAAAAGACGCGTCAAATGAAAGAATTATAGAGCTTGGAGAAGGTGTTATAAAAGCAAAATACGGGAATCTTTTTCAGATGTATGAGAAAATTACAGACGAAAACCCATACAAAACACCAATGATGATATACCCCGCTGTTCATTATACTATGGGTGGGGTTTGGGTAGATTACAACTTAATGACAACAATTCCTGGTTGTTATGCTGCTGGTGAGGCTAATTTCTCTGACCATGGAGCAAATCGACTTGGTGCATCAGCTCTAATGCAAGGTTTAGCTGACGGATATTTTGTTCTCCCTTATACTATTGGAGACTACTTAGCTGACGATATTAGAACAGGGAAAATCCCTGTTGAGACTATAGAGTTTGAGAAAGCAGAAGCCAGTGTAAAGGCTCGGCTAGAAGGTTTTGTGAATAAAAAAGGAACAAAAACTGTTGACTATTTTCATAGAAGGCTTGGGGCGGTTATGTGGAACAAGGTTGGAATGGCAAGAAATGAAAAAGGATTGAAAGAAGCAATCAAAGAAATCAAAGAAATTCAAAAAGAGTTTAAAAAAGAGGTTCGCGTTCCTGGGGGCGCTTATGAATTTAATCCTGAACTAGAAAAGGCGGCAAGAGTTGAAGATTTTTTAGAACTTGGCGAGCTATTTGCTAGAGATGCTTTACACAGAACTGAGTCTTGTGGGGGACACTTCAGAGAAGAGTCTCAAACACCCGAAGGAGAGGCTTTAAGAGATGATGTTGGGTTTTCTTTTACATCAGCATGGGAATGGAAAGGCGGCGACAGCGAGCCTGTTTTACACAAGGAGACCCTTTCATTTAAAGACATTGAACTAAAACAGCGCTCTTACAAATAAATAAAAAAATGAAACTACAATTAAAAGTTTGGAGGCAAAAAAACAGAAAAGAAAAAGGAAAATTAGAAACCTACTCTTTAGATAACGTTTCTGAACATATGTCTTTTCTTGAAATGATGGATGTTCTAAACGAGCAACTTATCAATGATGGTGTTGAGCCAATAGCTTTCGATCATGATTGTCGTGAGGGAATTTGTGGCATGTGCTCAATGTATATTAACGGTCAGCCTCACGGCCCCGATAGAGGTGTAACAACATGTCAACTTCACATGAGGAAATTTAATGATGGGGACACTATTTATATTGAGCCATTTAGAGCTAAGGGGTTTCCTGTAGTAAAAGATTTAGTTGTCGACAGGGGTGCTTTTGACAGAATACAAAGAGCTGGAGGGTTTATCTCCGTTAACACATCAGGAAACACACAAGATGCAAATCTTACACCTGTTCCAAAAAACGATGCTGACAAAGCTTTTGATGCAGCAACATGTATTGGCTGCGGAGCTTGTGTCGCTTCTTGCAAAAACGCCTCTGCAATGCTTTTTGTATCAGCCAAGGTTTCTCAATACTCCCTTCTTCCACAGGGAAAAGTTGAGGCAAAAAGACGTGTGCTAAATATGGTAGAACAAATGGACAAAGAAGGGTTTGGAAACTGTACCAACACTGGTGCTTGTCACGTAGAATGTCCTAAAGAAATCTCTTTAGAAAATATCGCCCGAATGAATCGAGAATTTCTAAAAGCGTCTATAACTTCGGAAAAATAACCTAAATTACACCCCTTACTTAAAGTATTTAAAATATTATTAAATTAGTGGTCAACAAAATAAACGACTACTATTATGAAAAATTTTACATTAATATTTACTTCTATTTTCACTACTTTTTTAGCTAGTTCACAGGTCATTTGTTCTGGCGTTTCTCCAGCATCTATCTCTGGAGACTATAATTTTACTTGGGCAGATCCTGCTGGCCTAGATTGGTCAACACCAGATTTTTTAACTCCAGGTGTTTTTGTTCAAGACACATTAATGTTGATCAATGACGGATCTCCCGGGGTCAACGCGGAAGGGAACCCTATTTCAGGAGAAGGATGCGCGGGCTCTGGTGATGTGGGAGCCCCCCCTGCCAGCACACAATGGAACGACTTATCAGGAAAAATTGCTGTTATATATAGAAACACATGTGAGTTTGGTTACAAAGCTCTTCAAGCACAAAACGCAGGAGCGGTTGCTGCTATAATAATAAATAGAGAAGACGCTATCATTGAGATGGGTGGAGGCGTTGAAGGTTTAAACGTAACTATTCCTGTTGTCTTTATTTCTAGCGTTGATGGGTTGACACTTACCACAGAAATGAATAATGGTCCTGTTGTTATGTTTTTAGGAAATAAAGTTGGTGCTTATACAGATGATATTGGTGCCTCTGCAGACCAGATGCTCATTTCTCCATATGGTGCATCAAACACCTTTTTTGATAATGGGTTTGATTTAGGAATTCAGATCTATAATTTTGGAACAGCTTCTCAATCTGATATAACAGTTCAAGCAAAAATTGACGGCCCCTCAGGCGCAACAGTTTATGACGAAACTGTTTCCGCTCCTTTAATGTCAAGTGGAGACACATTAGCTATTTTTAATGGAAACCCAGTGGAGTTCCCTCCTTTTGACTTAGGAGGCATAGGAATGTATCCAACAGGAGAGTATACACTGTCTTACACTTTAAACATGAGTGCAATTGATGAGTCTGATTATGACAACACTTTTTCTTCAAAGTTCACAGTAAACGATGATATGATTTCTCTTGCAAATCTAAACTCAGACACACTGCCATCAGCGACAACATTTCCTAGTAACTCTACTGTTGAATATCAGTCTTGTATGTTTTATCAAGACCCGAACGCTAGTTCTGTTGGTATTTTAGGAACATATATTATCCCTTACACTGATACATCTATAAATGATTTAGCTGGCGCTGAAATTTTCATTAATTTTTTAGAATGGAATGACCCTTGGACAGATTTAACAGATCCAAACTATGCAGGTGGAGCTAACAATAATTGGTTTCAAGCTTTAGATTTCGTTGCCTACGCAACACACTATCCTACATCTAACAGTGAGGTTGGTGTACCGGTCTATGTTCCATTCGACCAGCCTGTAGAAATACAAGATAATCAACGATACTTAATTTGCTTACAGTCTTTTGATCCTACGATTTCTTTTGGGTATGACGGTAATATTGACTATGATGGAAACCAAGGTATTTCTGCTATGCCTGTCTCGCCTGTTTATGTTGACGACACTTGGTATACTGGTGGCTGGGTTAGTACGTCGGCTCCAGCTATAGGATTAAAAGTTATTGATGGTGCGCTTCTAGGGATAGATAAAAACTCTTCCATAGAAAGCACAGCCTATCCTAACCCTGCAAAAGATTTGTTGAAAATTTCGATTGAAGCAATGGGTTCTGGTTCTATAGTTGCAACAGATATAACCGGGAAAATCTGTTTCACAGAAAATATAATTCTAAAAAACAACCACTGTGAAATTAACATCTCAAACTTAGATAATGGCGTTTATATTTTTAACTTAACACTAGAAAACGGCAAAACATCGCAATTTAAAGTTGTAAAAAAATAAACAAAACTTCTTTTATAAATAAAAAATGGTGTACTAATAGTGCACCGTTTTTTGTTTTAAATAATGTATTTTTACTTCTAAATGCAAGAAGAAGAAAAAACAAATTACTGCAACAGCCTTTTTAATCGATCTAGAAATAAGACAAGAGAGGTTTTTGTTGGGGAGCTTTCTATTGGGGGGAAGGCGCCTATTTCTGTTCAATCGATGACAACTTCTGACACAATGGACACAGAAAGTTCTGTTGACGAGTCTATTAGGATGATAGATGAGGGGTGTGAGCTTGTTCGCTTAACAGCACCAAGCAAAAAAGAGGCAGAAAATCTTGCAGAAATAAAAAAAAGTCTTTTGGAGAGAGGGTATAAAACACCTCTTGTAGCAGACATTCATTTTACGCCAAACGCTGCTGAAATAGCAGTAAAACACGTCGAAAAAGTAAGAGTAAACCCTGGTAATTATGCAGACAAAAAAAGGTTTGAAGAACACACATACACAGAAGAATCATACTCTAAAGAGCTTCTTCGGATAGAAGAAAAATTCACACCCCTAGTTCTTTTATGTAAAAAACATAAAAAAAGCATGAGGATTGGTACAAACCACGGCTCTCTTTCTGACCGAATATTAAGTAGATATGGAGACACACCTAGAGGTATGGTTGAGTCAGCAATTGAATTTTTAAACATTTGTTCAAAAAACAACTTTCACAACGTGGTGGTCTCAATGAAAGCAAGCAACACTCTAATTATGGTTCAGGCTTACAGACTACTTGTGTCTGTAATGAAATCAAAAGGAATGGACTACCCCCTTCATTTAGGCGTAACAGAGGCGGGAGATGGTGAGGACGGAAGGATTAAATCCGCTGTTGGTGTTGGAGCTTTGCTAGAGGATGGTCTTGGTGACACTATCCGTGTTTCTCTTACAGAAGATCCTGAAAAAGAAATTGTTGTAGCAAAAAAATTGTTAAAAAAGTTTGATTCACAGTCATCCCCCTTCAAATTAAGCAATAAAAAGTGGGCTTGTCCATATAACCCCTTCGAATATAAAAGAAGGGTTAGTCGCCCGATTTTAAATGTTGGCGGAGAATCTCCCCCTGTTGTTTTCTCTGACCTTAGCGACATAAAAAACATAAAACCATCTCATTTTTTTAGTTTTGGACTGAACTACTCCGTCCCTTTGGATAAATGGAACCTTACGGATCTCGCCGCAGATTTTGTTTATATTGGTGAGCAAACGCTGGGCTTTGAAGTGCCAGGAACTATAAAAGTTCTTTGTGACCACAAAAATTGGAAGAAAAACTATCAAAACAAGAACGGTTTTTTCCCTTTAATTAATAAACAAGAAATTCCTCTCTTTGGCAAAAGCGATGTTTTTTTTATTTCACATCAAGCAGAAGATGAAAATGTTAAATATCTCAAAGACAACCCAAATGGAATAGTAATCCTGAGCTCAAAACACAGTAATTTAACGCAACTATATCGAAATATTTATTTTCTTTTTGCAAAAGAGAACATTAAAAACCCTGTTGTTCTATGTTCTAACCAAAAAACAAAGGACCCAGAATCACTTCAGTTATGGGCTTCATCTGAACTAGGCTCTGTTTTAATTGATGGTTTTGGTGATGGTGTCTGGATAAAAGGACATCAAAACAAAAAAATAATAAACTCGACTTCATTTGGGATACTTCAAGCAACAAGATCTCGGATATCAAAGACAGAATATATAAGCTGCCCGTCATGTGGAAGAACTCTTTTTGACCTTCAAGAAACAACAACAAAAATCAGAGAAAAAACTTCGCATCTAAAAGGAATAAAAATTGGTATTATGGGGTGTATTGTAAATGGCCCAGGGGAAATGGCTGATGCTGATTATGGTTATGTTGGAACAAGGCCTGGAAAAATACATCTTTATAAAAAACAAACTGTGGTATTAAAAAATGTTCCAGAAGAAGACGCAGTAAATGAGTTGATAAACCTGATAAAAAAACATGGAGACTGGAGTGAACAAGAAAAAACTTAAGCCACTGAAAAACAGGCGTTTATCCTTTTTTTAAAGGTGCCCTTAAATGGAAAAAAAAAAAAAAACGAACACACACATCAAAAAGAAAAAAATACCCCGTTAAAAACGCTTAAAACACCCTAAGCGTCTTCCGCTCATTCATCTACCCATAAAAACCAATAAAACTGAAACATCGCTAGGAGAAACTCCACTTACCCTTGACGCTTGGCCAATTGTTGATGGTTTTATTATAGACAACTTTTCCTTGGCCTCGCTGCTCAGGTTTTTTAATTTTTTATACTCTAAATCTATTGGTATCTTCACATTGTCTAATCGATTCATTTTTTTTGCCACCGACTCCTCTCTGTTTATGTACCCATCATATTTTAATTGAATTTCTGTTTGAGAAACAGCTTCTTCACTTATTTTTTTTGCAAGAGCTTTAGATTTTTCACTCATATTCAAAACGTCGTCCATTGATATATTAGGGCGAGTAATTAAAGAGCTTAAACGAACCTTTTGCTTTATTGGAGAGCTCTTTTTCTTTTCTAAATAAATATTAGCTTTTTTTGGATCAACACCTTCATTTTGAAGGCTCTTTGTTAGCGATTCAGTTTCTATTATTTTGTTTTGAACAATTTTGTATAAATCACTACTAAGCAGCCCTAATGAATATCCAAATTTAGAGAGTCTAATATCTGCATTATCTTGTCTTAATAGGATTCTATACTCAGCCCTACTTGTAAACATACGATACGGCTCCTCTGTCCCTTTGGTTATTAAATCATCAATTAAAACACCGATATAAGCATCGCTTCTTGACAACACAAACGGCTCTTTCTTTTGAGACTTCAAATAGGCATTTATACCAGCCATTAAGCCTTGGCAAGCAGCCTCCTCATAACCTGTTGTACCATTGATTTGACCAGCAAAAAACAAACCATCAACGCACTTCGTCTCTAATGTTTGTGTTAATTGTGTAGGAGGGAAATAATCGTACTCTATAGCATAGCCTGGACGAAACATTTTAGCTTTTTCAAAACCTGGAATCAAACGCAGAGCCTTCTCTTGAACTTCTTCTGGCAAAGAAGTGCTAAAACCATTTATATACATCTCAATAGTTTTCCACCCTTCTGGCTCAACAAATATTTGATGTCTTTCTCGAGAAGAAAAGCGGTTTATCTTATCTTCTATACTAGGACAATATCTTGGCCCCACACTTTTAATTGAGCCGTTAAACATTGGAGATCGATCAAACCCTTCTTTTAAAACTTCATGTGTGTTTTTATTAGTATAAGTAATATAACAAGACCTTTGTTTGGTTAAAGGGTTTGTGTTGAAAAAACTAAACTTTGAGGGTTGCTCGTCTCCAAACTGCTCCTCCATTTTAGTATAGTCCAAGGTTCTCCCATCAACCCTTGGGGGTGTTCCCGTTTTCATTCTACCAGACTCAAACCCAAAACTTAAAAGCTGTTCTGTAATTCCTAACACAGCCTTTTCTCCCGCTCTACCACCGCCAAATTGTTTTTCTCCCAGGTGAATTAAGCCGTTCAAGAATGTACCGCTCGTCAAAATAACGGCAGATGTTTTTATGGTGTGCCCCATGGCTGTTTTAACACCAACAACACGACCCCGCTCAACCTCAAGACCAACGCAAGTGTCCTGCCAAAAATCTACCATATGGTTTCTCTCTAACAAAAACCGCCACTCTTGTGAAAACAAAAACCTGTCATTCTGTGTTCTAGGTGACCACATAGCGGGACCCTTAGATTTGTTTAACATTCTAAACTGTATTGCGCTTAGATCACTTACGTACCCTGAACCACCACCTAAAGCGTCGATCTCTCTTATAATTTGGCCTTTTGCCACCCCCCCCATGGCAGGGTTGCAGCTCATCTGGGCAATAGTGCCCATGTTAGAAGTAAGCAACAAAACGTGCCCACCCAGCTTACCCACAGCGTTTGCGGCCTCACAACCAGCGTGACCACCACCAACAACAATAACATCATATTTTTTTAAAACCCCCATTTGTTTCACGTGGAACACATCATTATAAAACTCAACCAAAAGCACTTCTCAAAAACAAACTCTCCTCTTCTTTTTTTCTCATAACAGCCCTGTCCACACCTTCCTTATCTTTATAACCACAAACATGCAAAACACCATGGGCAACAACCCTACAAAGCTCATCAAAAAACTTTATGTCATATTTTTTTGAATTAAACCTTAACATATCAACCGAAATAAAAAGGTCAGCAAAAACAATATCACCAACACGATAATCTAAGGTGACTATGTCTGTGTAATCATTGTGACTTAGGTGCTTTTTATTTATAGATAAAACTTTTTTGTTGTTTGTAAAAACGATGTTAACCTCACCTAGGACAAGAGTTTCACGAGAAACAATCTCACCTATCCAGGAAGAAAAAAACCCCCGATCCAAGCCCAGGTCACCTGTGTCTTCATAAAAAATACCAACCACTATGTTTTACTGAAATATATATTAACACTCCTACCACCATCCTCAAAATCAACAGCCTCAGCTAGAGACCGCATCAAAAAAATACCCCTACCATTTTCGAGCTCTATGTTTTCTGGAGCTGTTGGGTCTGGTAAGTTTTTATAATCAAACCCGTCTCCTGAATCAACAACTCGAAAGCAAAAATCTGTGTCTTTATCACCCACAGTTAGATCAACAGTGAGTGTATTTGATTCTTTGTTTCCATGCTCTATAGCGTTATTAACAGCCTCTGTAACAGCAACCAAAACGTTTCCATAATAATCCTCATTAACCAAAAGCCTACAACAAACAGAGTCAATTAAAGCCTCAACTTTGGCTATCTCCTCAAAGCTTGACGGTATTTTTATTTTTTCTATTTCAACAAAACCTTCTTTCATAACAAAAAACTACATTCCTTTTAAAAAATATTGATTAGCCTTGTCCTTATAATACTTCTGATAAACAGGGTCAATAAGCCTTAACAATTCCATTTGTTTTTCTTTTTGCTTATTATACTCTTTTAAAAGAATTTTGTTACTATTATTTTCAAAAAAACCTTCTTTTGATTCTCTAGAGTTATCTCTTCCCCTCTCATTCATAGCTTTTTCACTCTCCAACAACCTTGTTAATATTTTATGTTGACGATTTACAAGCTCTTTTGATTGCTTTTTATTTATCAAACTTTTTTCTTGCTCTTTAAGTTCTTTGAGAAGTGGGTTTAAGGCATTTCCCTTGCCATCACCCCCTTTGTTCATTTCGTTTCTCATTTTTTCAAGTGCCCTCCTTAAGGCTCCTTGTTCTGCCGCCATTTTTGCCAACTCCTTACTGCCTAATCCGTCTTTTTTCCCTTCTCCAGATTTACTACCACTTCCCTCTCCTTGTTTTTTTCCATTAGGATTTGATCCTTTTTTCATTTTTTCTAACTGATCTTTTAGCATTTGTTTAATGTCGCCCGGGTTCGTAGAGCCTGGGCTAGGAGTCCCACTACCCCCAGGTTTATTACAGCTGCCCGTCCCAGGAAGCTGCATCATGTTTTGAAGGTCAGAAAGAGTTTCGTTTAACATTAACGCTAAATTATTATATGCAGTCATAACATATCTTTGGTGGTTCGACAAAGGATTTCTTCTTCTTTCTCCTATATCTTCCAAAATAAGATTATGGTTTGATTTTATTTGGGTGAGTTCCTTGTCTACAAAACGTGCAATCTTAGGCTGTCTTTTAGCTAAGGCCAAAAGACTATCTCTTATTGATTGACTATTCTCTATTAGTTTTCTTTGTCTTTTTGTATAACCGTGAAAGGCTGGGTCAGAATAGTCAACCCTTTTGAAGGAATAGATCAACTCCTCTTGATCTATACTTAAAATCAATAAACCCTCCAAAATTGACCTTAACATTTCTAAGTCTTCTTCCGCTTGCTTCCTCTTGCTTTGTGATTGCATAGCGGCAAAAGATTGAGACATCTCTTTCATTTTTTTTGCTGCATTTTGTTGGTTTTTGCTTGCTTTAGAGCCGTTGTTTTTTTGCATTTGCTTTTTTGACTCTTCAAGTTCTTTTGTTATCTCCCCTTGCTTTTCCTCTTGTTTGTCAATCATTAGCGGTTTTTCGAGTTCTTTATTAAGACTATCAAGCTCATTTATGTCTTTTTTTAATTGATTAAATTTTTCTTCTATTTCTTCTTGCTCTTGATTTTCTTCATTAGAAATCTTTTTACTGTCTTTTGTTTTTTTATTTAGTTGGTCTTGCTTGTTTGAAAGTTCTTCAAGCTCCTTTTGTATGTCATCAATTTTTTCGTTTACCTGGAGTTTTTTTAACATCTCAAGGCTCCTGTCTAGTTGTTTTTCAATGTCCTCAGAGCCTGTTTCTAACTCCTCTAGTTTTTTGTCTATCTCATTCTTAAACATATTTTCTTTCAAAAGATCCTCTAATTCTTTTAAAAGGTTCTTCATTTCGTCATCCATAAGGTCCTCCAAAAGCTTGTTTATCAACTCTTGTTGCTCCAAAAGGTTTTGGTCTATTTCTGAAAGTTGTGTTTTTTCTTCTGTACTATTGTTTATTTCTTCTTTTAAAGATTTTAAATTTTCTATCAAGTCTTTTTGTTGTTCTTGCAGTTGGTTTACTTCATTTTTATTCTCCCAATTATTCTCATTTTTGTTTAAATTCCTCTTTCTTAAACTCTCTATTTTTTTGTTAAAACTAGAAGCGTCCTGCAAAACGCTTCTTAGACTTTTTTTTATTTTTTCTTGCTCCTCAACACGCTTGCTGTTAAGTTCTGCCAAAGATGGAAGAGTGTATTTAAACTTTTTACTTTTTGCTGTTTTTACACCGTTAACACCATCATTATCTCCAACAACAAAAAAATACTCCACCTCATCATTAAGCGAAAGATTTTCTTTACCAAAATCTACCGCAAAATTAAACGCACTTTCTACACCATAAAAATCGCCAAGTTTAATCTCCACTCTTTTTGGTGTTGAATCGTTTTGTCTCTTAATATCATAAACAAACTTTAAAAAACTAAACCCATAATCATCCGTTATGTTACCAGAAAAAAATCGAGTGCCCATTTTTAGCGTGTCTTTTCTTTCTTCCACACTTATTTTAGGATACTGATCCTTTATAACATTTACAAAAAAAGTTGTTGTGTCAACCTTATCGTTCTCTTTATTTGATAAAAGAACGCTACAAAAAGAACTCTTCAAAAACTTTTTCCTAAAAGTAAAACCACGAGTCTTGTACACTAAGGGTTTTGTGTCGATTAAAACCCTTGCTTTGCTTGTGTTTTTTGTTAACGCACTCCAAGAAACAATTGTCCCCTCTTCAACTGTTAGATTTTTTGCGTTTTGTACAACCTCTGTTTTTTTTCCTATGTATTTAGGGTATCTTAATGTTGCCTCAAACTTTCCTAAAACTGTTTTTCCTTGAACTCTCACTTTGTGTTTTCTACTATTAAAACCATTTGCCTGAAAAAAAAACTCGTAATCTTCTCTTACTTGACTTATTGTCGTTTTAAACTTGTTTTTTGCTGTTTTTGTTAACAAAAAACGACCCTTATTTGATATATAATATACTTTGTCCGGAAGCTCTTCTCCATCAAGCCGTAAAAAGACATCAAAATCATCCCCCTCTTCTATAGCCATTTCTTTTGTTAACAAAACAAACTCGAATGGAGCTGGTTCGATAAACTCCTTAGAAAAATTCACAACTCTATTTGTTCCGCTTGAAATTATTGACGGGCTAACACCTCCTATAAAAAAGAACAAAAAAACAGCTGGAATAACCCATTTTAAATGTTTCTTAGATTCCTTTCTGTTTATTGCTTCTAAAAAATTAAATTGTCCCAAAGATTGGCTTCTTTTTTCTATACTTGCTTTTATTAAGTTATAGCTATTAAAAGAACCTTTTGTTTGCTCATTTAACTGAAGAGTATTTATTAGTCGGTCTGAAATGTCCGGAAAAAACTCTCCAAGAATTAACGAGGCTTGTTTTCTATCAATTCTTTTGCCAAAAGATTTTAGCTGTAAAACAGGCAAAACAATATACTTTATTAAAATAAAAATGTTTGACGTTAAAAACCCTATGAAGAGCCCCCCCCTAACAAAAGAGTTAAAACGCCCAAAAAACTCTAAGGTGACAACGAAAAGAAAGGATATAAAAAAAACACCTACAAACAAAAAAACACCCTTAATTATTTGGTTTTTATAAAACTTACGGATAAAAACATCTAATTGTAACAATAAGGCATCAAAATGACTCATATTTTTGTTTTATAGCCTAAGATACAACTTTCGCATAAAGACCCAATAAAGGAGAATAAAAAAATTTTTTTGTTTTTAATTTTGTTAAAAACCAATCACTATCTTTATTCTTCATTTATTTACTATGCATACAAAACCCATTAGAGTTCGTTTTGCTCCTTCACCCACCGGCCCACTCCATATTGGTGGTGTAAGAACCGCCCTGTATAACTATTTGTTTGCAAAAAAAAACGGCGGTGTTTTTATCTTGAGAATAGAAGACACTGACCAAGCAAGGTTTGTTTCTGGGGCAGAAGAATATATAAAAAACTCTTTGATGTGGTGTGGTATCGCCCCAACAGAAGGCCCTGGTTTTGGGGGTGAGTTAGGACCATATAGACAGTCTGAAAGAAAAAAAATCTATAAGCTCTTTATAGATGAGCTTATAACAAAAAACATGGCTTATTTTGCTTTTGACACAGCTGAGGAATTAAGTAAAATGAGAGACGAGGCAAAAAAACAAGGTCTCCCTAACTGGCAGTACAACAGTGTGTCTAGGGTTGGTTTAAAAAACTCACTTTCTCTATCAAAAGATGAGGTTAGAAAAAAATTAGCCTCAAAAACACCTTTTGTTGTTCGAATAAAAATGCCACGAAACAAAACTATTCGTTTTCACGATGAAGTTCGTGGCTGGGTTTCTGTTAACTCAAACAATATTGACGATAAAGTTTTGTTTAAATCAGACGGAATGCCCACATACCACTTAGCAAATGTTGTTGATGATTATATGATGAAGATCAGCCATGTTATTAGGGGGGAGGAGTGGTTGCCCTCGGCTCCATTACATGTTTTTTTGTACGAAGCTTTTGGGTGGGAGAAACCAAAATTTGCTCATTTACCTCTTATATTAAAGCCAAACGGTAATGGAAAACTTTCAAAAAGAGATGGTGATAAACTAGGCTTCCCTGTTTTTCCATTAAACTGGAAGAGCAATGACGGGACTGTTTTTCCTGGATATAAAGAGCAAGGTTTTTTTTCTATTGCATTTATTAATATGCTGGCTTTTTTGGGTTGGAACCCAGGAACAACACAAGAGATTTTTTCTTTAGCAGAGCTTTGCTCTTCTTTTTCTTTAGAAAGAGTTTCTAAATCTGGCGCAAAATTTGATCCCGACAAAACACTGTGGTTTCAGCAACAACACTTAAGAAAAACCGATAATATTGTTTTAGCAAAACAACTTCAGCCCTTTTTTAAGATAGAGGTTTCTATAGAAAAGCTAACTTTTGTTTGTGGGTTAATAAAGGAAAGGGCCACATTTCTTTTAGACATAATAAAAGATGGGGAGTATCTCGTTTCGTCCCCTGATTTATTGGACAAAAAAACAATAAAAAAACGCTGGAAGGAAGACTCAAAAACACAACTTGAGTGTTGGTACAATGAACTAGAAAAAACAAGCTCCTTTAAAGCAAAAGATATTGAGGGTTTGTTTTTGTCTTTTTTAAAAACAAACGACATAAAAATGGGCGCTATTCTGCCTCTCTTTCGGTTTTTAATCACAGGAAAAAATGCAGGCCCAAGCATGTTTGAAATTGCTAGTTTTATTGGAAAAAAAGAGTGTTTAAAAAGAATAAATCGGGGGATAAAAGAAATAACTGAAGAGGCTTAACGATGGGTTTTAAAATAAATGTTCTGGGAATTAAGGTGTACGCTTATCATGGATGCTTAGAGGAGGAGACAAAAATAGGTGGAAACTATATTGTTGATGTTTCTTTAAAAACAAAAACTTCTACCGCTTTAAAAACCGATAACCTAAATGAAACTATTGATTATGTTGACATAAACCTAATAGTTAAAGAGGAAATGTCCACTCCTTCTAAGTTGATAGAACATGTCGCACAACGAATTTTATCTCGAATAAAAAAAGAACTTTATTTTGTGGATAAAGCTAAGGTAAAAATAACAAAACTCTCTCCCCCTATCAACGGTAATGTGACGTCTGTGTCTGTTGTTGTTAAAGATTAGTTTTGTGTGTTTTTTTGTTACATTTGCACATAGCAAAAATGGTCCTGTGGCCGAGTGGCTAGGCAGTGGTCTGCAAAACCATCTACAGCGGTTCGAATCCGCTCGGGACCTCAAGAAAAAAGAGCCCCTTATATTAAGAGGCTCTTTTTATTTAATTATTAATTTTTGCTTGCTCTTTTTTCCGTCGCTAATAACAGCAATAAAATAAACCCCTGGTAAAGCACTAAGGCTTAACTCATACAGGTCAGTTTTATTGTTTGGTTTAGTGTTTTTTTGATAAACAACTCGGCTCATCATATCATAAACCTGAACAGTAAACTCTTTTTTTGCTTTAAAACTTAAAAACAAGTCTCCTTTTGTTGGGTTAGGATAAACACTAAACTCAGGGTTTGTCTGGTTTAAATTTATTGACGTGAAATCAACGGTAATAATGTTTGAAAGATAAACACAACCATCATAAGAGGTTAGTTGAACAAAATAATTCCCCTCACTAACATTTTGCAAAACTTGCCCTGTTGCGCCAGGTACTACCTCCCCTTCTTGATACCATTGAATAGAATAGCTTGTTGTGTCTGTGTATAAAATGTTTCCGCTTTGAAAAATTTGAGGAACAAAAAGAGAGTCGCAAACAACCACAAAAATAGTGTCTGAACTAGAAAAACAACCTTCCGGTGTTGTCGACACAACAAAATACTCTCCTGAACTAGTTCCAAAAAGAGAGTCGGTGGTCGCACCGAGAACAGGATTTCCATTTTGATACCATTGTAGGTTTAAATTTAAGGAGTCTGTCCATAAAACCTGCCCTAATGAATCTATGTTAGGCGTTGGGGGATTACCAAAAACCTTTACTGTATCCGAGGAGGTTGTTGGTGTTGGTGGAACAACGGAATTTATATAGCTGATTATTTCTCCGCCGCCTGACATTGTGTTTGATGCAGAAAATCCTTGAAAAGAATGGCTACCACAAAAATCGTCTCCGGTCCAAAAACCATCTTCATCCCAAACCTCAATTGTGTATGTTTGGTTCTGCAATGGTATGTTGCTGAT
>Ga0160423_10000191_pt1 | contig 46426 bp, 53 predicted proteins | sample CRUFie14St8metaG_FD_108191 | JGI IMG/M metagenome (GOLD analysis project Ga0160423, IMG submission 108191) | Marine microbial communities from the Costa Rica Dome - CRUD Field 142mm St8 metaG | ecosystem: Environmental > Aquatic > Marine > Oceanic > Photic zone | place: Costa Rica: the Eastern...
ATTAAAGACTTTAATTTTGACAAAATAAAAACTAAGGATTTTGAAACATTATTATCTGACCTTGGTATTCAAAATGAGAAAGTATTAATGATTTTAGGTGAAAAAAACAAAAATATATATTTATCATCTCGTAATCTAAAGAGAGTTAAAGTCGTAACAGCTGACACGGTTAATACATTTGATTTATTAAATGCTACAAAAGTTGTAATGTTAGAAAGTTCAGTTAAAATAATTGAAAACATTTTAAACTAATTGCTCATGAAAAATATTATAAAAAAACCAATTATATCAGAGAAAGCTACAGGTTTAACTGAGAACTTCAATCGATTTACTTTTTCTGTAGATGTAATGGCAAATAAAATCCAAGTAAAGAATGCAGTTGAAAAATTGTACGGTGTACAAGTGAATAAAGTACGTACAATAAATTATGGTGGAGGTAAGCCTTCTACTAAATACACTAATAAAGGTATTGTTGAACAACAAAATAAAAAGTGGAAGAAGGCTATTGTTACCGTTGCAGAGGGAGAAACGATTGATTTATTTAATAACGTATAATTATGGCTCTTAAGAAATTTAAGCCTATTACTCCAGGCCAAAGACATAAAATTAATAGTGATTATTCTGAAATAACAACTAATATACCAGAAAAGAGTCTAGTTTCAGGTAAAAAGAAATCTGGAGGTAGGAATAATGATGGGAAAATGACTATGCGCTATATTGGTGGCGGTCATAAAAAAAGATATCGTGCTATTGATTTTAAAAGAGAAAAACACGGTATACCGGCAACAGTTAAATCAATTGAATATGACCCTAATCGTTCATCAAGAATAGCATTATTATTTTATGCAGATGGAGAGAAAAGATATATTATTTCCCCAGATGGATTAAAAGTTGGAGACAAAGTAGTTTCCGGAGCAAATATAGATCCAAATGTTGGTAATGCAATGTTTTTATCTGATATTCCTTTAGGTACAGTTATTCATAATATAGAAATGAAACCAGGCAAGGGAGGTGCTATTGCTCGCGGTGCAGGTACTTATGCACAACTTAATGCTCGCGATGGACGTTATGCGATTATTAAGCTTCCTTCCGGTGAATCAAGAATGATTTTAACAACTTGTTTGGCAACAATAGGTTCTGTATCTAATTCTGAACACAATTTGACAGTTTCAGGAAAAGCTGGAAGAACAAGATGGTTAGGTCGTCGTCCACGTGTTAGAGGAGTTGTAATGAATCCTGTTGATCATCCGATGGGAGGAGGTGAAGGTAAGAATTCTGGTGGTCATCCAAGATCTCGTAATGGTATTCCAGCTAAAGGATTTAAAACGAGATCTAAGAAGAAGTATTCAGATAAGTTTATTATTGAAAGAAGAAAAAAATAATTAATATATGAGTCGTTCATTAAAAAAACCACCATTTGTTCATTATAAACTAATGAAGAGAGTCGATCAAGCTCAAGAATCTGGTAGTAAGTCAGTAATAAAGACATGGTCTAGAGCTAGTACTATTACTCCAGATTTTGTTGGGTTAACTTTTGCTGTTCATAATGGTAATAAATTTATCCCCGTTTTTGTCAGTGAAAATATGGTTGGTCATAAATTAGGTGAATTCTCTCCTACGCGTAATTTTCGTGGTCATGCTGGGAATAGAAAAGATAAAAAAAGATAAAATAGCAGATTATGGGTGCTAGAAAAAGAATAGTTGCAGAAAAACGAAAGGAAGCAAATAAATCAATTGCTTTTGCTAAGCTTAATAAGTCTCCAATTTCTCCTCGTAAAATGAGATTAGTTGCAGATTTAATTAGGGGTGTAGAAGTTAATAAAGCATTAAATATTTTGCAACATAATGCCAAAGATGCTTCAAGAAGTCTCTCAATATTGCTACGTTCAGCTATTGCCAATTGGGAGCAAAAGAATGAAGGTAAAAGTATTGAAGAACATACTTTGTTTGTAAAATCGATTGAAGTTTGTGGAGGTAGTATGTTGAAGAGAATACAACCTGCTCCTCAAGGTCGTGCACACAGAATTAGAAAAAGGTCTAACCATGTTACTATCGTCATAGACGGTAAAAACATAGAATAAGAATATAAATGGGACAGAAAACAAATCCAATTGGAAATAGAATAGGTTTTATTCAGGGATGGCAATCTAACTGGTATGGTGGAGATAACTATGCTGATAAGATAGTCGAAGATGATAAGATTCGAAATTATCTTCATGCTCGTCTATCTAAGGCTAGTATTTCAAAAATAATCATTGAGAGAACTCTTAAGTTAGTTACAGTTACTATTAATACAGCTAGACCAGGTGTAATAATTGGTAAAGGAGGTCAAGAAGTAGATAAACTTAAAGAAGAATTAAAGAAGTTAACGAAAAAGGAAATACAGATTAACATTTTTGAAGTTAAACGTCCTGAGTTAGATGCTCGTTTGGTTGCTGATGGAATTGCTCGTCAACTAGAGGCTAGAATTTCTTTTAGAAGAGCAATAAAAATGTCTATCGCGAGTACAATGCGTATGGGAGCAGAGGGTATTAAAGTCAAAATTTCTGGTCGTTTAAATGGTGCTGAGATGGCTCGGTCAGAAATGTATAAGGATGGCCGAACACCATTACATACTTTTAGAGCAGATATTGATTATGCTGTCTCAGAAGCTCACACTACATATGGTCGTCTTGGAATCAAGGTTTGGATTTGTAAGGGTGAAGTTTATGGTAAGCGTGATCTTTCTCCTAACATTGGTATGTCCACTGGTCATAAAGGTGGTAGAAAGAACTCAATATCAAAAAGAAGAAAAAAATAAAAGGACAGTAAAATTTATTTGAAATGTTACAGCCAAAAAAAACAAAATTTAGAAAAGCACAAAAGGGAAGAAATAGAGGCCTGGCTCACAGAGGTAGTACTATCGCTTTCGGTTCTTTCGGTATTAAAACACTTGAGCCAGGATGGTTAACTGCGCGTCAAATTGAAGCTTCTCGTATTGCTGTTACTAGGTATATGAAGCGTGAGGGTAAGGTTTGGATTAGAATATTTCCGGACAAACCCGTTACAGCCAAACCAGCTGAGGTTCGAATGGGAAAAGGAAAAGGAGCTCCTAGTCATTGGGTAGCTGTGGTTCGCCCAGGCAGAATATTGTTTGAGGCTGATGGAGTACCATATGAAACAGCTAAGGAAGCGATGCGTTTAGCAGCACAAAAATTACCAGTGAAATGTAAATTTGTTACCCGTAATGATTATGTCATAGAAACAAAATAGTATTTAGTATGAAGCAAGAAGAAATTATAAATATGTCGGACCTGGATGTTAAAGATACACTTTCAAATTTATCAGATAAGTTGATTAAGATGAAGCTATCTCATAATATTTCACCAATAGAGAACCCATTAAAAATTCGTCATATGAGAAGAGTTATTGCGAGATTAAAAACTGAATTAAGAAAACGTGAAGCACAATAGTATAGTGTTATAATAAAGTAAGTTTAAAAATGGAAAAGCGTAATCTAAGAAAAGAGCGTATAGGAATTGTAACAAGTAATAAAATGGATAAATCTATTGTTGTTGCAGTTGAACGTAAAGTAAAACATCCTAAGTATGGTAAGTTCGTTAAGAACACTACTAAGTTTGTTGCTCATGATGAAAAAAATGATTGCAATGAAGGGGATACAGTAAAAATAATGGAAACAAGACCTCTGTCAAAATCAAAAAATTGGAGATTAGTTGAGGTAGTTGAAAGAGTAAAATAATTTTTAGTAATGATACAAACTGAATCAAGACTTAAAGTGGCTGATAATTCTGGAGCAAAAGATGTTTTATGTATCCGTGTTTTAGGCGGAACAAAGCGTCGTTATGCTTCTGTAGGCGATAAAATAGTTGTTACTGTAAAGAGCGCAATGCCTTCTGGTGCTGTTAAAAAAGGCACAGTGGCTACTGCAGTAATAGTAAGGACAAAGAAAGAAGTGCGTCGTGCTGATGGATCTTACATTCGTTTTGACGATAATGCTTGTGTACTTTTGAATACAACAGGAGAAATGAGAGGTACTCGTATTTTTGGTCCAGTCGCTCGTGAGTTACGTGAGGCAAATTTTATGAAAGTAGTGTCTCTTGCTCCTGAGGTACTTTAAGTAAATTTAATTGAAGTTATGCGACAAAAATTACATATTAAGGTTGGTGACACTGTGAAAATTATCAGTGGCGAATCAAACGGCCAAGAGGGAAAAATCCTTACAATTGATAGAAGGAAAAACCGTGCTACAGTTGAAGGTATTAATTTAATTAAGAAGCATGAAAAGCCTAGTGCTGCAAATCCTGAAGGTGGAATTGTAGAAAAAGAGTCAAGTATTCACATTTCTAACATTATGATTGTTTCTGATGGTGATGCCACAAGAATTGGCAGAAAAGCTAATGAGAAAGGAAAAATGGTTCGTTATTCAAAAAAAACAGGAAAGGAAATAAAATGATGAGTTATACGCCAAGATTATTGAAGAGGTATAGTGATGAAATTATACCAGTTCTTACTGAAAAATTCGGTTATACTTCAGTTATGCAAGTTCCGAAATTAGAAAAAATTGTAATCAGTCAAGGTATAGGTGATGCTGTGGGTGATAAGAAGCTAATTGATAATGCAGTTGAAGATTTATCTCGCATTGCTGGTCAAAGAGCTGTTTCTACTTTGTCAAAAAAAGACATTTCTAACTTTAAATTAAGAAAAGGTATGCCAATTGGGACAAAAGTTACTTTAAGAGGTCAAAAGATGTACGATTTTTTAGATCGCTTTCTTTCAGTTGCTCTTCCCCGAACTAGAGATTTTAGAGGCGTTAACCCGAAAGGGTTTGATGGAAGAGGAAATTATAATATGGGAGTTAAAGAACATATAATTTTTCCAGAAATTGATATTGATAAAGTAAATAAAATAATAGGGATGGATGTTACTTTTGTTACTTCTGCAAATTCTGATGAAGAAGGTAATGCATTATTAACAGAACTTGGATTTCCATTCACAAAAAAATAATTATATGGCTAAAGAATCAATGAAAGCGCGTGAGCGTAAAAGAATAAAGATGACAGCTCGTTATGCTAAGAAACGTGCCGAACTAACAAAAATACTTAAGTCTTCGGACCAATCTGATGAGATGTCAGAAGCTAAATGGGATGCAATGATTGCATTACAGAAATTGCCCGCTAACTCTTCCAAGATCCGAGTTCATAATAGATGTGGATTAACAGGTAGACCAAGGGGTTATATGCGTCAATTTGGTATTTCAAGGGTGACATTCCGTGAGATGGCTTTGAAAGGTATGATACCAGGTGTAAAAAAGGCAAGTTGGTAAATTATTAACTGGTTGCAGGTTCAAATAAGTTGAAAACCGCTACCAAAATTTATAAATATGAATACAGATCCAATAGCAGATTATTTAACTCGAATTAGAAATGCAAGTACAGCGGGTTTAAAAATAGTTGAAATTCCGGGTTCAAATGTAAAACGTGCAATGACACAAATTTTATTTGATCAGGGATATATTAGAGATTTTAAGTTTGAAGAAGATAATAAGCAAGGTATTATAAAAATAGCCTTAAAGTATAATCCTTCAACTAAAGTTCCTGCGATTACTAAACTGCAAAGAGCTTCACGTCCTGGTCTAAGAAAGTATAGTAGTTCAAAAAATATACCTCGTGTTTTAAATGGATTAGGTATTTCAATTGTTTCTACTTCAAAAGGTGTTATTACAGGTAATCAAGCTAAGAGAGATAATGTAGGAGGAGAGGTACTTGCTTATGTATATTAATTAATTATAAGAATAGATGTCTAGAATAGGTAATGCTCCAATTAAAATATTCAAAGGAGTGGAGGTTAAAGTCGAAAACAATAAGGTTTCTGTTAAAGGACCTAAGGGTGAGTTGTTTCAAGAGATTGATAATTGTATTTCAATTAATATTCAGGGAGATACTATTACTTTGAGTCGTGAAACGGATTCTCCAGAACATAGATCAAAACATGGGCTTTATCGTTCATTAATTAACAATATGATCATAGGTGTTTTTGAAGGATTTAAGAAAGAACTACAGATAGTAGGTGTAGGATACCGTGCAAAGGCTAGTGGTCAAACATTAGAATTATCATTAGGTCATTCACATCCTTTTATTTTTGAATTGCCTCAGGAAATAAAAGTATCAGCGGCTACTGAAAAAGGAAAAGCACCAATAGTAACTTTAGAGTCCCATGATAAACAATTGGTAGGTCAAGTTGCTGCAAAAATTAGATCTCTTCGTAAACCTGAACCATACAAGGGTAAAGGAGTAAGATTTTTAGGTGAAGAAATTAGAAGAAAGGCTGGTAAGACAGCAACTAAATAATAAATTAGAAATAATATTAATTATGGCGTTAAAAAAAGTACTAAGAAGAGCTAAAATTAAAAGAAGAGTCAGAAAGAATATAACTGGTGATTCATTGATGCCCCGTTTGTCTGTTTTTAGAAGTAACAAGCAGATTTATGCTCAAATCATAGATGATACAGTTGGTAAAACATTAGTCTCAGTATCATCTTTTAATAATAAGGGAGCAAAAGGAACAAAATCTGAAAAAGCAGCTCTAGTTGGTAAGGAGATAGCTGAAAAAGCTATTAAAGCAGGAATAGATAAAGTTGTTTTTGATCGCAATGGATACCTATATCATGGAAGGGTCAAATCATTGGCAGATTCAGCAAGAGAAAGTGGATTAAAATTATAATAATGGCAAAAGAAATAAAAAGAGTAAAATCTTCAGACCTTGAACTTAAAGATAAGTTAGTTTCTGTAAATCGTGTTACTAAAGTTACTAAAGGTGGTCGAACTTTTAGTTTTTCTGCAATTGTAGTTGTTGGTGATGAGAATGGTATTGTTGGTCATGGTTTAGGAAAAGCCAAAGAAGTAACAGAAGCAATTGCTAAAGGTATTGATGATGCTAAAAAGAATTTAATTCGTGTTCCCATTTTACATGGAACAGTTCCACACTTACAAAAAGGAAAATTTAGTGGAGCAAGAGTTCTGTTACGACCTGCGTCTGAAGGTACTGGTGTAATAGCTGGTGGAGCAATGCGTGCAGTATTGGAGAGTGTTGGTATAAACAATGTTTTAGCTAAATCACAGGGATCGTCAAATCCCCATAATTTAGTCAAGGCAACTATTGATGCTTTATCTCAAATGAGAGATGCAGTGGCAGTTGCAAATCAAAGGGGTATAGATCTTGAAAAAGTTTTTAATGGTTAAATAGTTGAGTCATGTCGAAGATTAAAATTAAACAAGTAAGAAGCGCGATTAATCGTACAGCTAGACAAAAGGCAACGATTAAGGCATTAGGATTTACTAAATTGAATCAGGTAATAGAGAAGGAATCAACTCCTCAAATTTTGGGAATGGTTAAAAAGGTTCAACATTTAGTTAAAGTTCTTGATTAAATTTTAAAATATTATAAAGATGAAATTACATAATTTAACACCTGCAAAGGGATCAACAAAAAACAGAAAAAGAGTTGCTCGTGGTCAAGGTTCTGGACGCGGAGGTACTTCTACTCGTGGACATAAAGGAGCAAAATCACGATCTGGTTACTCCAAGAAAGTAGGTTTTGAGGGGGGACAAATGCCTCTTCAAAGACGTGTCCCAAAATTTGGTTTTAATAATATAAATAGAGTAGAGTACAAAGCAATTAATTTAGATATTATAGAATCTTTAATTGAAAGGAAAGGAGTTAAGGAAATTACTCCAGATATACTTCAAGAAAATGGTTTAGTTTCTAAAAATGATTTAGTTAAAGTGCTTGGAAGAGGTGAAATGAAATCTACAATAAACGTCACTGCCCATAAGTTTTCTAAATCTGCAAAATCAGCTATTGAAGGCAAAGGTGGTAATTGTACAGAATTGTAATTAAATTTGCCAATATTTTTAAAAATGAAAAGATTTATTAATAGTTTAAAGAATATCTGGAAGGTAGAAGAATTAAGAAAAAGAATTTTACTTACACTTAGTTTGATTCTAGTTTACCGTATAGGTTCTTTTATTATTTTACCTGGCGTCGATTATACAGCTCTTGTAGAAGCCCAAGAAAGTGGTGGTCAAAATATGTTAGAAACTCTTTTATCATTATTTTCTGGAGGAGGTTTTACTAATGCATCAATAATGGCATTAGGAATCATGCCTTACATTAGTGCTTCAATTATTATGCAATTACTAGGTATGGCTGTTCCTGCTGTACAGAAAATGCAAATGGAAGGTGAGTCAGGTAGAAAACAGATTAATAATTACACACGTATTTTAACTATCATTATTTGTGCTTTGCAGGCACCTTCATACTTGACACTTTATGTAGCAAATAAAGGTGCCTTACCATTAGAAGCTGGAACTTTTTGGTGGACTCAATCTATTATTGTATTAGTATCAGGAGCTATGTTTGCTGTATGGTTGGGTGAAAGAATAACTGATAAAGGTATTGGAAATGGTATCTCTTTATTGATTACAGTTGGTATTTTAGCTAGGCTCCCTGAAGCATTTATGGCTGAGTTTGGTTTTGCTGTTGAATCAGGAAATTTAATAATGATTGTTTTAGAGATTTTTGTTTTTATGGTTGTCGTGCTGGCAACAGTATTAATTGTTCAGGGTGTTCGTAAAATACCATTAAATACGGCCAAGCGTGTTGTTGGTAGTAGATCCGCAACAAATCAAGGAGTTAGGAGTTATTTACCAATAAAAGTTAATGCTTCAGGTGTAATGCCAATAATTTTTGCTCAAGCAATTATGACTGTTCCCATGATGATATTCACTGGAGATGGTTCTGAGGGTAGTTTTATTGCCAATAATTTAAGTGATATTTATGGTTTAGGATATAATGCTCTATTAGCAGTTTTAATTATTGTTTTTACTTATTTCTATACTGCTATCATGATTAATCCACGTAAAATTGCTGATGAATTAAAAAGAAGCGGTGGATTTATTCCGGGAATTCGACCAGGACAAGAAACAGCAAATTATATAGATTCATTAGTTTCTAGAATTACTTTCCCTGGTTCACTTTTTTTAGCATTTATAGCAATTATCCCCGCGCTTGCAAAGTTAGCCGGTGTTAATGATGCATTTGCAATGTTTTTTGGTGGAACTTCATTATTGATTATGGTTGGTGTTGTTTTAGATACTCTTCAACAAGTTGAATCATATTTATTAAATCGCCATATGGATGGTTTAATGGAAGGGACAAGAGTAAAGGGAAAGAGAACTGGAAATGTAATGTCTGGAATGTAACTAAATATTATGGCAAAACAAGCATCTATAGAACAAGACGGATTAATAATTGAGGCATTATCTAATGCTATGTTTCGAGTTGAGTTAGAAAATGGTCATGTTATTACAGCTCACATATCTGGTAAGATGAGAATGTACTACATTAAAATACTTCCAGGAGACAAAGTTAAGGTTGAAATGTCACCATATGATTTAACAAAAGGAAGAATAACATTTAGATATAAATAGTAAGGAGATGAAAGTAAGAGCATCAGTAAAAAAGAGATCTTCAGATTGTAAGATTGTTAAGAGAAAAGGACGTGTTTATGTTATAAACAAGAAGAATCCCAAATTTAAACAAAGACAAGGATAAAATATTAAAGTTATGGCGCGTATTGCAGGTATTGATTTACCAAAAAATAAAAGAGGTGTAGTAGGTTTAACATACATTTATGGTATTGGAAGAAGTCGAGCACAAAAAATACTAAGTGATTCTGGAATAGATGAAGGTATAAAAGTTCAAGATTGGAATGATAGTCAATTATCGGCTATTCGTAATTCTATCAATGACATTAAAGTCGAGGGCTCATTACGTTCAGAGGTTCAAACTAATATTAAACGTCTCATGGACATTGGATGTCAGCGTGGTATCCGTCATAGATCGGGTTTACCTTTAAGAGGACAAAGGACTAAGAATAATTCTAGAACAAGAAAGGGAAGAAGAAAAACAGTTGCTAATAAGAAAAAATAATAATAATAGTTAGTTAACTAGTAATGAAAATTTAAAATGGCAAAATCAAATCAAAAGAAAAAGAAAAATGTCAAAGTTGATGCATTAGGTGAGGCTCATATTCAAGCCACGTTTAATAATGTAATTATTTCTTTGACAAATAACACTGGTCAAGTTATTTCTTGGTCATCAGCAGGTAAAATGGGATTTAGAGGCTCCAAGAAGAACACACCTTATGCTGCTCAGGTAGCAGCGCAAGATGCAGCTCAGGAAGCGTATGATTTTGGATTACGTAAAGTTAAGGTCTTTGTTAAAGGACCTGGCTCCGGTCGTGAGTCTGCTATAAGGTCATTACACAATGCAGGTATTGAAGTAACTGAAATTGTTGATGTTACACCACTACCTCATAATGGTTGTCGTCCACCTAAAAGAAGAAGAGTATAAATAGTAATAATAAATGAGAGTTAATGCCTTCGAAGGATAAGCCTTAATTCAAGGTCTCTCTTTAAATAAGATAGAAAATGGCAAGATATACAGGTCCAAAATCAAAAATTGCACGTCGATTCAAAGATCCAATTTTTGGTCCAGATAAATCATTAGATAAGAAAAATTATGGTCCAGGTCAACATGGACCCAATAAACGTAGAGGAAAACAATCAGAATACGCGATTCAGTTAGCTGAAAAACAAAAAGCTAAGTACACTTACGGTATTCTTGAACGACAGTTTTCCAATATGTTTGATAAAGCTTCTAGAATGAAGGGGATTACAGGTGAAAATTTATTGATTTTATGTGAATCTCGTCTTGACAATATTGTTTTTCGATTAGGTATAGCACCTAGTCGTAGAGGTGCCCGTCAATTGGTTTCTCATAAACATATTGTTGTAAATGGTTCAGTAGTGAACATACCTTCTTACAATTGTAAGATTGGAGATGTTATTGGTGTTCGAGAAAAGTCAAAGTCCTTGGAAGCTATTTCAGACTCTCTAACTAAGAAAAAAAATAACTTTGATTGGTTAGATTGGAATTCAAGTGGTATGCAGGGAAAAATTTTAGCACTACCTGCAAGAGAAATGATCCCTGAGAATATAAAAGAGCAATTAATAGTAGAATTATATTCTAAATAATATATAAATAATAAATAACTAATAATAACAATATTGGATTTCGACCAAAGGGTTTTTAGAATATCTTCAGACTTTAAAACCGCGCAATCGAGATACAATTAAAAAGAAGAAATATGGCAATTTTAGATTTTCAAAAACCAGACAAGGTTATAATGATTAATTCAGATGAATATGAGGGAAAATTCGAATTTCGTCCCTTAGAACCTGGATACGGTATTACGATTGGTAATGCCTTGCGACGTATTCTTCTATCTTCTTTAGAGGGGTTTGCAATCTCTTCTGTAAGATTAGAAGGTATAGATCATGAATTTTCAACAATGAAAGGAGTTGTTGAAGATATGACTGAAATTATTTTGAATTTAAAACAAGTTCGTTTTAAGCAACAAATTGAAGGAACAGATGAAGAATCTGTTGTAATTTCTGTTGCAGGTCAAGATAAGTTAACTGCGGGTGATATCGGTAAGTTTACTTCTGCTTTTCAGGTATTAAATCCAGATTTAATAATCTGTAACATGGAACCTTCTGTTAAAATAGATATGGAGCTATCTATCAACAAAGGAAGAGGTTACATGCCAGCTGAGGAAAATACAAAAAATAGTAGTGCCTTTGGAACCATATTTGTCGATTCAATATTTACACCAATTAAAAATGTTAAATATTCTGTTGAAAATTTTAGAGTAGAGCAAAAAACAGATTATGAAAAATTAGTTTTTGATATCTTAACTGATGGTTCAATTCATCCTAAAGAAGCACTCAAAGAAGCAGCAAAGATTTTAATTCATCATTTTATGTTGTTCTCTGATGAAAGAATTACTCTTGATTCTGATATTAAATCTGAAACCGAAGAATTTGATGAAACATCATTACATATGCGTCAATTATTAAAAACAAAATTGGTAGATATGGATCTATCTGTTCGAGCTTTAAATTGTCTGAAAGCCGCAGATGTTGAAACACTTGGAGATTTAGTCTCTTACAATAAAAATGATTTATTAAAGTTTAGAAATTTTGGTAAGAAATCACTTACTGAACTAGAAGACTTGGTTGATAATAAAGGCCTTTCTTTTGGTATGAACGTTTCTAAATACAAATTAGATAAGGAATAGTATCGTAAATAAAAAAATAAAATGGCGTGATAGGTGGTTGAGCTTTATCGATACAAATCCCAACTAACCGTTACTTACGAAATTTAAATGTTATGAGACACGGAAAAAAATTTAATCATTTAAGTAGAACCTCTTCACATAGAAAAGCTATGTTAGCTAATATGGCTTGTTCACTTATCTCACACAAGCGTATTAATACAACAGTTGCGAAGGCAAAAGCATTACGTGTATATGCAGAGCCCTTGTTCACTAAGTCTAAAGTAGATTCGACTCATTCGAGGAGAATAGTATTTAGTTATTTACAAAATAAACAAGCAGTTTCTGAATTATTTAGAGAAATTGCTCCTAAAATTGTCAATCGTCCAGGAGGGTATACAAGAATTATTCGTACAGGTTATAGATTAGGTGATAACGCTGAAATGTGTATTATTGAGTTAGTTGATTTCAATGAATTATATACAAATTCAAAGACAAAGAAAAATAGACGCAGGTCTCGCAGAAAAACATCTGCAGATAACACCAATAATGATAATTCTTATGTAACAGAGGGAAATCTTCCGGATACACCTTCTTCAAAAGAGGAAAACGTCTCGGATGCACCTTCTTCAAAAGAGGAAAATCTTTCGAATAGTAAAGAAAAAAAAGAAGAAAAAAATAATCCAGATAAAATTGATGATATAGAATCGGAAGAAGAAAAATAGTGTATTAAAATTTTTTCAAAGAAGGGCGATTTTTAAATCCCCTTTTTTTATATCTAATTTTTAATCCATAGTTCAATTTGTATTTGTTATTTTTAACTAAACATTTCTAACATGAATGATAAAAAACCCGCGATATTATTATTAGAAGATGGGACAATTTTTAAAGGCATTTCTATTGGAATGATTGGCACAACTACTGGTGAAATTGCTTTTAACACAGGTATGACCGGTTATCAAGAAGTATTTACAGACCCATCTTACTTTGGTCAAATATTAATTATGACGACCGCTCACATAGGTAATTACGGTGTCCATCAAAATGAAGTTGAATCTGATGGGATTAAGATATCAGGAATGGTTATAAAAAAATTCTCTGATGGTTTCTCTAGATATTCTGCTTTAAAATCATTACAAGATTACATGTTAGATAATGGAAAAGTTGGTATTTCAGACATTGATACAAGATCGCTTGTCCGTCATATTAGAAATAAGGGTGCAATGAATGCTATTATATCCTCTGAAATATTAGATGTTGATATTTTAAAGTCACAACTTTCTAAAGTTCCCTCAATGTCTGGTTTAGAATTAAGTTCTAAAGTTTCAACAAAGAAAATTTATGAAGTTAAACCAAAAAAACCTTTATATAGAGTTGCTTTAATTGATTTTGGTGTAAAAAAGAGTATTATTTCATGTCTTGCTGATCGAGGTTGTCATGTAAAAGTCTTTCCATTAAATTCTACTATTCAAGATTTAAATTCATTTCAACCCGATGGATATATGTTATCAAATGGACCTGGTGATCCATCAGTAATGAATTCATCAATTAATTTAGTTTCTGAAATAACTAATCAAAATAAACCAATATTTGGCATTTGTCTTGGCCATCAAATTTTAGGATTAAGTCAGGGTCTTTCTACAGAAAAAATGTTTAATGGACACCGTGGTATAAATCATCCTATTATGAATGTTAAAACAGGCAAAGGAGAAATAACTTCCCAAAATCATGGTTTTGTTATATCCAGAGAAAGTGCAGAATCCAATAATAATATAAACATTACTCATTTTCATTTAAATGACAATACTGTAGCAGGTATTGAAGTTAATAATAAGCCAATTTTTTCAGTTCAGTATCATCCAGAGGCATCTTCTGGTCCTCATGATTCAAGATATCTTTTTGATCAATTTGTTGAAAACATGAAAAAATATAAAAAATGAGTTTGATTGCTGAAATATTTGCAAGACAAATTTTAGATTCAAGGGGCAACCCAACAATCGAAGTCGATGTTAAAACTACATCCGGTCATTTTGGTAGAGCTGCAGTGCCTTCTGGCGCTTCAACTGGAGTTCATGAAGCAGTAGAACTAAGGGATGAAGATAAGAGTATTTATTTAGGCAAAGGAGTTCTTAAAGCTGTTAATAATGTAAATACTATTATTTATAAATCTCTAGAAGGTCTTGATATATGTGATCAAAGAAAAATTGATAAAAAATTAATTGAGTTAGATGGTACACCTAACAAATCTAACTTAGGTGCAAATGCTATTTTAGGAGTTTCCTTAGCATGTGCTAAAGCGGCGGCATCAGAAAAAAATATAAGTTTATTCAAATATCTTGGTGGATCAGAAGCTTTTACTATGCCTGTTCCAATGATGAATATTTTAAATGGTGGCTCTCATGCTGATAATAAAATTGATATTCAGGAATTTATGGTAATGCCTTTTGGCGCAGATTCTTTTTCAGAGGGGTTAAGGTGGGGAACTGAAATATTTCATCATCTTAAAGATGTTTTAAAGTCAAAGGGTATGTCAACTAATGTTGGAGATGAAGGAGGTTTTGCACCTAATTTAAAATCAAATGAAGAAGCGATAGAAGTTGTTATTCAATCTATAGAAAGAGCTGGATTAAAGCCTGGTGAAGATGTTTGGATAGCATTGGATGCAGCAGCCTCTGAATTTTATGATAAAGATTCAAATCAATATTTATTTAAGTCAACTGGAGAGATATATTCTTCGCAACAGATGGTTGATTTTTGGAAAACATGGTGCTCCAAATATCCTATAATTTCAATAGAGGATGGTTTAGATGAAGATGATTGGGAAGGTTGGAAATTATTAACAGAAACATTAGGTAATAAAATTCAATTGGTTGGAGACGATTTATTTGTGACTAATACAAAACGTCTTTCTCAAGGGATTTATTCAAATAGTGCAAATTCTATTTTGATTAAAGTAAATCAAATTGGCACTTTATCTGAGACGATTGAGGCTATAGATATGGCGTTTAAAAACAATTATACTGCAGTCATGAGCCACAGAAGTGGTGAAACAGAAGATAGCATTATAGCTGATCTATCTGTTGCTTTATGTTGTGGTCAAATAAAAACTGGTTCTGCATCACGAAGTGATCGAATGGCAAAGTATAATCAGCTTATCCGAATTGAAGAAGAACTAGGTGCAAAAGCATTCTATCCTGGTAAAAATTTTAAATTTTTATAGGTAATTTGATTTTGAAATTGACTAATTATGAATAATTAGTTACACAAAATATGCGTTTAATGCGCAACCAAATTTTTTATGATACGTTAAATTAAAAAAGAAATAAAATGAAGCATATTATTTTTATATTTTTTGTTTTTTGTTTAAGTTCTTCTTATGCTCAAAATGAGTCAAAACAATTAATTAATAAGGATTTGAAAAAAACAAAAAATAAAATAACATATACAGATACACGATTATTTGCTCAGTGTATGTTTGATATTCCAAATCAATCTGTTATGCAGGAGTTGCAAAGAGAGATGTATGTTAACCCTAATATTGAAATGGTTCGTCTAGATTATCATACCCAGAGAGCTCTGATAATTACAGCAAATATTGAAGAACTGACGAAAAAAGATTTTATTTCATGGTTTGGTGAACACGCAAGTTCTGTTTATTGCATTCAAATAGGGGTATACGGTGTTGATATTATTCAACCATATCCATTCATTAATTGTAAATAATACTTCAATATGAGATTAATTTTAACTGCTATATCTATTATTATTGGTTCAGTTTCTTTTTCACAAGGAGCACCAACTGCATCAAATGCATGTAATCAAGCACAGAATATTTGTAACTCAATACCTGTTCCTTTTCCTCTTACTACTGGAGCTAGTCCAAATCCTGTGGTTCCCCCTTCTGGAAGTTTTTCTAATCCTAACACAAATCCAGCTGGTGTTAATGCTGGTTGTCTTTTTGCTGGTGAATTGAATCCAAATTGGTTTGTTCTTAATGTAACTACTAATGGTCAACTAGAATTTCAAATAGGTGCTCCTGGAGGTGCTGGATTTTTTGATTGGGAATTATGGCCCTACGATCCTGTAACCGGTTGTTCAGATATCCAAAATAATTTAGTAGCTCCAGCAGCATGTAACTGGAATGCATCTTCCGCAGGATTTACTGGAATGTCATCCTCAGGACCTCCTCCAGGTGGTGTTGCTGGTAATTTCCAACCATCTATACCAGTTCTTGCAGGTCAAGCTTATATATTAATGTTTTCAAATTATAGTGCCCAATCGGGTGTAGTAAATTTAACTTTCCCTAGTACAGGTGCGTCAATTGGATGTTCAGGAGGCACACCTGATCAAACAATTTGTTCAGGAGATACTGCTATTGTTGACTTAATGTTAAGTTCAGGTTGGATAAATGCTACTGCAACTTGGTTAGTAACTAATAATGTTTCAGATATTACAGGTATTACAGGTGTTATGGTTAGTCCAACTGATACAACAGATTATTTAGTTGAAATAGTAGATCAAGGTTCAGTTGTTGATACTATTGAATTCACTATAAATGTAGTAGATCAGCCATCACCTAATGCTGGTCTCGATCAGTCTTTGTGTATAGGTGATCCCATAAATTTAGCGGGTATTGCAAGTGACATAGGTAATACTTTACTTTGGACTTATTCAGCAGCTGGAATACTTCCGGCACCAACAGTAAATGTTGTTCCAAATTGGTCTGATCCTAATGCTGTTGTTTCTGTAGATCAGTTGGGAATTTATGAATTCTATTTTAGAGAAGGAAATTCTACTTGTGGAGATATTTATGATACAATGATGGTTTCCGTTGAGGACTTAAATATTGTAGCATCCTCTATAAATCCTTCTTGTCAAGGTGTTGCAGATGGTGAAATTCATATTACTAGTTTAGAGGCTGATCAATATAGTTTTGATGGGGGTATAACTTGGCAAGTAGATTCATTTGCAGTTGTTTTTACTGCTGGTACTTATAATGTATGTGCAAAATCTCCATTAGGATGTGAGAAATGTGTTGATGTTGACGTAATAGATCCACCAGATGTTGTTATTTCAGTCAGTAATGACACATTGATTTGTGAAAACGGCACAGCTTATCTTTCTGCTTCTGCTGTTGGTGGAACATCATTCACCTATCATTGGGATCATACAATAGATACCTCTGCGAATCAAATAGTAAATCCTATGATTCCAACTACGTATACTGTATATGCTGAGAATGAAAATGGTTGTTTTTCAGCACCACTTTCAATTGATGTTACTTTACTTCCTCCATTAACTGGCTCAATTTCAGCTTGGGATACTGTATGCCCTACATATTCAACAGATATTTCAGCTTCATTAGTTGGAGGTCTAGGTGCCCCTTATAATTTTGTTTGGAGCACAGGAGATACACATAACGGAATAGGTAATCATACGATTAATGTTAACCCTTCTATAACAACAGATTATATTTTGACAATTACAGATGGTTGTGAATCTTCTCCATTAGTTTTGACTACTAATGTTGTTGTATCACCACTCCCTGTTCCTCAATATACTGTTTTAGACCCTAATCAGTGTGAACCAGCAATTTTCACTATAGTCAATTCAACTGATCCTAATATGAGTCAGTATAATTATTGGCTTGTAAATGGTAATCAAGAATTTCTCAATGAAGATACTATTGTAACAGATGTATTAATGGCTGGTCTTTATGATATCCAGATGATTATTACCTCGTTTGAAGGATGTGTAGATTCTCTTACATTTATTGATGCACTTAATGTAAGACCAAAACCAATAGCTGATTTTAAGCATTCCCCAAACCCCGTTATGATGTTTAATACAACAGTTAATTTTCAAAATCATTCTTTTTATGGCGATACTTACCAGTGGTATTTTGATGGAGGTTTTCCTGATCAATCTACTAATGAAGATGTTGATGTAAATTTCCCTGACGGTGTTACAGGTACATATGACATAAGTTTGATTGTAACTTCAGAATTAGGGTGTACTGATACGATGGAATATCAGTTAATAGTTTTCCCTGAGGTTATCATTTATGCTCCAAATACATTTACTCCGGATGGTGACGAATTTAATCAATCATGGTTAATTCATATGGAAGGAATTGACCCTTATGATTTTGAACTTTTAATTTTTGATAGATGGGGTCAGATTGTTTGGGAGTCTCATGATATAACAGTTCCTTGGGATGGTATGTATAAAGGTAAACCTTTACAAGAAGGTATGTATAATTGGATTGTAAGAACAAAAGACATATTAAATGATGGCAAGTATACTTATACAGGTAATGTTACAATCATTAAATAGCAAAAAATTTAAAATTATAAAACAACCCAATTGATATTCACGTACTTTATTTTTTAACTTTACTGAAAAATATTATCTGTAAATTATGGATTCATTTCAGGATTGTATACTAGAAGGAATTCCCTCTGAAATTCCAAATAGATTAGTCGATGATGTAAAGATTAATCGCGCCCCTAACAGAAAAGAAATTTTATCAGAATCAGAACGTAAATTAGCCTTAAGAAATGCATTGCGTTATTTCCCGAAATCTCAGCATGAATTCTTAGCCAAAGAATTTCTTGATGAGTTAAATCAATACGGTAGAATTTATATGCTTAGATATCGACCTAATTATAAAATGTACGCACGTTCAATAGATGAATATCCAGGTAATTGTCAACAAGCTAAAGCTATTATGTTAATGATTCAAAATAATTTGGATCATGCTGTTGCTCAGCATCCATATGAATTGATAACTTATGGCGGAAATGGGGCTGTTTTTCAAAATTGGATTCAATATCGAATAACTATGAAATATTTAGCTGAAATGACACAAGATCAGACTTTAGTTATTTATTCAGGTCATCCTATGGGTCTATTCCCATCCCATAAAGATGCTCCAAGAGTAGTTGTTACAAATGGAATGATGATTCCAAATTATTCAAAATCAGATGATTTGGAAAAACATAATGCTTTAGGTGTAACTCAATTTGGTCAAATGACTGCAGGTTCCTACATGTATATTGGACCGCAAGGAATTGTCCATGGTACAACAATAACTGTATTAAATGCATTTAGAAAAATAAATAAGTCACCTATTGGAAGTTTGTTTGTTACCTCTGGTTTAGGAGGAATGAGTGGTGCTCAACCAAAAGCTGGATCAATAGCTGGTTGTATAACAGTTTGTGCTGAGGTTAATCCTAAAATCACTAAAATTAGACATGAACAAGGTTGGGTAAATGAGATTATAGATGATATAGATGAATTAGTAGTAAGAGTAAGAAAGGCAAAAAAGAGTAAAGAAGTAGTATCAATTGCATATTTAGGTAACATTGTCGAAATATGGGAAAAATTTAATGATTTAGATATTACTATTGACATAGGTTCTGATCAAACTTCTTTACATAATCCTTGGTCTGGTGGATACTATCCTGTTAGCATGACTTTTAAAGAGTCTAATATTATGATGGCTAAGAACCCTAATAATTTTAAAATAAGAGTAAAAGAATCTTTAAAAAGACATGCTAAAGCAATAAATAAACATGCGGATAATGGTACTTATTTTTTTGATTATGGTAATGCCTTTTTGCTAGAAGCCTCAAGAGCGGGTGCGGATGTGATGGATACTAATGGAATTGATTTTAAATATCCTTCTTATGTTCAAGATATAATGGGTCCAATGTGTTTTGACTATGGTTTTGGACCATTTAGGTGGGTATGCTCTTCTGGTAAACCAGAAGACTTAGAGATTACAGACAATATTGCTTGTGAAGTTTTAGAGGAAATAAAGAAAAATAGTCCCATTGAAATACAGCAACAAATGGCGGATAATATTCAATGGATTAAAGGTGCTAAAGAGAATAAATTAGTTGTTGGTTCTCAAGCAAGAATATTGTATGCAGATTCTGAGGGTAGAATGAAGATAGCAAAAGCATTTAACGATGCCATTGCTTTAGGAAAAATAGGACCTATAATTTTAGGAAGAGACCATCACGATGTTTCAGGGACCGATTCTCCATATAGAGAAACTTCAAATATTTATGATGGTTCTAAATTTACTGCTGATATGGCTATTCAAAATGTAATAGGAGATTCATTTAGAGGAGCTACTTGGGTTTCTATTCATAATGGAGGTGGTGTAGGATGGGGTGAAGTAATTAATGGTGGTTTTGGAATGTTAATAGATGGATCCTCGGATGCTGAGAGAAGATTGAAATCCATGTTACATTGGGATGTTAATAATGGAATAGCTAGGAGAAGTTGGGCTAGGAATAAAGGCGCTGTTTTTGCTATTAAACGTGCTATGGAGGTTGAAAAAAAATTAAAGGTTACAATCCCTCAAATTGTTGATGATTCAATAATAAATAATTTATTTTAAATTTTTCATACAATCCTAAGTTCATTTATAGCGGTATAGAATAAATAAACTTTAACATTAGGATATTTCATTTTTTCTAAAATTAATTGATATTCTTTTATCTGTTTATTATCCGAATTTTTTGGCAATCCTGTTTTGAAGTCAATAATAATAGTCTCATTTTTTTTGAAAATTATTTTATCTGGTCTTAAAATTGATAATTCATTTATTATAATATCTTGTTCATTTAGTATTTTAATATTTCCTTTTAATAAGTTTAGATAATCCTGATTATCAAATAACAAAATTATTTGTTTTTTTAATTCGGTTGAATTGTATTGAGAAATCTTACCTTCTTTAATACAAGATTTGATTTTGTAATCAATATCATTTTTATTTTTAATTATACTAGCTAGGTAGTGGAATTGCTCTCCAAATTGTTTTTCATCGTTTAGGTAATCCATTTCTAATGATTTTTTATTGTCTTGTAGAGCAATATTAGGGAACCATAATAAATCAGATGTATTTTTTGGGTTAAATAATTGTTCTTTTTGTTGTTCTTTTTTTCTTTTAGATCTTGGCCCATCTGAGTCTGATATTGAAAGTATATCATCTTTAGTTTTTATGTCTTTAATTTGTTTAAGGGAATCATGAAATAATCTTCCAAACGAATTATTATCGAAAAAATTTGAAATGTATAATCTTTCAATTGGCCTTGTCATAGCGACATAGCATTTATTGAAATTATCAGAAATTATTTGATTAGATTCTTGTTTGTGTAATTCTTTTAACTTTTTAATATTACTTTCTTTAGATGGGGTTTGATAAACAATGAAGTTATCAATATTAATTAAAAATTTTTTTTTAAGTTGATTGCTAAATGAAATTTTTGGGATTATTACCACCGGAAATTCTAAGCCTTTTGATTTATGGATAGTCATTAATTCAATAGCATCATCGCTTTCAGGTATTTGGACTGATATTTTATTTTTTCTTCTTTCATAGTCTTTTAGAAATAAATTTAAATTAGGGCCTCTAGAGATGTCATACTCAAATATTAAATCTGATAGGTGATGTAAATATGGATCTTTTAATTCATTATATCCTATAATAGCATAAAACTGTTGAATCAAATCATATAGATTTTCATATTTGAAAAAGATTTTATTAACACCTCCAAAATGATTTTTTAAAAAATTAACATTATCAAATCTTCGATTATTTTTACCATTTTTTAGTTCTTCAATTATATATTTTTTGTAAACATTATATGACATAGAATTTGTTCTGAAAAATAGTTCAGCAAATCTTTTAATTTCATTTTGGCCTAAAGGATTTAATCTTAGGTATAAAAATGCAATTGTTAGTTTAACTCTTAAGGAACTGGTAATTAGTAGAGAATCTTTAGATAAAACTTTATATCCAGCTTCATTTAGTCCCAAAGCCCAAATATTAAGGTCTTTATGTTTATCACCTAGAATACATATTTCGTTGAGTTTAAAGCCATTATTTTTACATTCCTTAATCCAATCAAGAATTTGTGGGAGTAATTCAATAGTCGATTTTTTTTTATTTTTAGAAATAATTTCAACTTTACCATTAACTTTTGACATAGGCTTTTGGTTAATTGAATTATAATAATCCTCACTAGAGTTAGGGATATGTTTTTTTAAGATGTTAAAAAACTCATTATTAAAATCAACAATCTTTGAACTAGACCTCCAATTATTTTTTAAATCATATTTTTTACCATTCTTATTGAAATATTTTGATTCAAGATTAATCTTAGGATCCTCCTCGGGATTATATATTTTGGGTAAAGTGATAAATTGTTCAGCAATTCCATTCTTGAATCTATATATAGATTGTTTTGGATCACCTACAATTAAATTTTTATTATTTTTAGATAAAGATTCTTTTATTAAAGGGATTAAGTTTAACCATTGGAGTCTAGATGTGTCTTGAAATTCGTCTAATAAAAAATGATTGAATTTATTTCCCAAACGTTCGTATATAAAAGGAGTGCTTTCATTTTTTATCAAATCTGAAATCAAGGAATTAAACTCTGATATTCTAATTAATTTTTCATCTTGATGGATTTTTTGAAGTGATTTTGAAATAAATTGTAGTAAGGCTAAGTTAAAAAAGTTGTCTAAGAATAACTTTAATAGTGAGTAGTATTCTAAATTTCTCTCCCAAAATTGTATTAATTGATATATTTTATTTTTTAAAGATTGGGGGTATATTTGTTTTGGCTTTAATTCAACAGATAAATTTTTAATGAAAGATTCAGAGAATAACGGTTTGTTATCACAATAAAATGAATTGTATTCTGTAATTTTCAATATTCCATTATAAGTCCTGCCTTTATTAGGAAGAAGATTTTCATCTATTAGATAAAGTTCCTTTTTTATATTTTTGGTATGGATTAAGAATTCATTATCAAATTTTTCTTTTTCCTGAATTAATTTTTCATATTCTTCAGTTGAAAATTTTGTGTTCATTAATCTATTGACTATTGGAATATTTTTTTCGTCCTTGAGAACATTACAAAATTTAATAAGTTCTTGTCTGAAATTCCATTTATTTCCATCATTAATATTTGATTTTGCATAATAGAATATGATATTATTTAATTTTTTGGATTCTTCCTCACCTAATTTTCCAATAATATTATCTACAACTTTTTCTATTATTTCATTTTCATCAATTATAACCTCAAAATCATTTGGTAAGTTTAAGTCTTTGCTGAATGATTTAATAAGCTTTAAGTTGAATTTATCAATAGTCATTACATGAAAATCTTCGTATTGATGAAGTATATTTGTGAGTATACTTTTGCTTCTATATTGAACTTCTTTTTCATCAATTTTCAATATTTCACTAATGTTTTTGATACGTTTTAATATTTCTTCTTTTTCTTCCGAATTTAAGTTTTCAGGATATGAAAGTTGGTCAAGAGTTTTGACTATTCTTTCTTTCATTTCTAGCGCTGCTTTATTAGTAAAAGTCATGGCTATAATGTTAGAAAACCCTTTAAGATTATTTCTTTCTTTTAATAATAATAGAAGATATTCTGTTACCAATTGATATGTTTTTCCGCTTCCTGCAGATGCATTTACAATTTTTAACGGTTTATCTATTGCTTTAGTCAAAGTAAAAAGTTATTGTTAAGATAAATCTATCTTTTTCGTGAAATTTTGGAGTTACTTATTTGTTCTAAAGTTATAATAATTATTGGTATTTAATTTTGTAAATTTGAGTATGAATGTTTTTAATAAATTGTTTTTTTTATCTTTTAGTTTTTTCGTCTTGATTGCATGTAAGCCCGAAGAACCAGAGGTATGTCCCCCTTCTTCTGATTACCTAAGAATTACTGTACAACCAACATTTGGAAGTGAAACTCTTTTTTTAGACACTATTTATCAAACACCTGAAGGTTATGATGTGAAGTTTAAAGAAATTAAGTTTTATATGGAAGATATAAGAAATGGGGAGAATCTATTAAGTGATGTTGCTTTGTTTGATTATCGTTTGCGTGGAGATACTTTGATTCAAAGTCCTGGAGACAAAGTTCTTTATGAGGGTATTCAAGCTAATCTAGGTGTTGGTCCCTCATTGAATCATAATGATCCTGTCGGATTTGATCCTAATAGTTGGCTTTATATTTCTAATTCAAATGACATGCATTGGGATTGGAATCCGGGTTATATTTTTGTAAAAATAGAAGCAAAGGTGGATACGATCCAAGATGGAATCGCTTTATTTGATCATAACGTTATTTTTCATGTAGGTAAAGATGAAAATTTAAAGAATTTATCATTTGATAATATTAATTGGATTAATATTGGTGATGAACATATATTTTCTTTAAAACTTGATTTACTTAATTTTTTAGATACTGGATCTTCCTCAATTGATCTAAAAACAGAGTATACTTCTCATACTTCATCAGGTCAAGAAGTTTTAAGTGAAAAAATCATGACAAATTTTAAAGAATCATTAACTCCTTTTTGATGAAGTATTTGTTGCTTCTTTTTCTTTTCATTATGTTTTTTTTATCCTGTAAAAAGGATAAAGTAAATCACACACCTACACCCTATATCCTTCAAATACCCAATCATTTTCCAGAAATGGAAATTCCAGAAGATAATCCGATGACCGTTGAGGGTGTTAAATTAGGGAGGAAACTATTTTATGAGAAACAGTTAAGTGGCGATAATACTATTTCTTGTGCAACATGTCATTCTCCATCTGCTGCTTTTTCAGATACAAATCAATATTCTATTGGGGTTAGTGGTACTACAGGAAATCGAAACTCAATGGCATTAATTAATGTTGGTTGGAATAATTATTTCTTTTGGGATGGTAGAGTGAAAACTTTAGAAGAAAACATCCTTCTTCCTGTTGAAGATCCAATAGAAATGCATGATAATTGGACTGATGTTATCTTAACTCTAAAATCGGACTTATCCTATAAAAACATGTTCTTTGAAGCATTTCAAACTACCGATATTGATTCTACACATGCGGCGAAAGCAATTGCTCAATTTATAAGAACAATGATTTCGGGATCTTCTAAATATGATGTCATATATAAGGTTGAGAATAATTTACCTCTTAATTCAGTAGAGCAAAACATCTATTTAACTGTCACACCAGAGGAAATAGCAGGTTATGATTTGTTTAAGAGTTTAAATGGAGCCGATTGTTTTCACTGTCATAATGGGCCGTTAATGCAGGTTCAGAAATTTAGTAATAATGGTTTAGATATTAATTTTACAGATAATGGTCGTGGTTTAATAACAGGTAATCCAAATGATAATGGAAAGTTTAAGGTTCCAACATTGAGAAATATTGAGTACACTGCCCCTTATATGCATGATGGAAGATTTTCAACAATAGAAGAAGTAATAGAGCATTATTCTTCAGGTATTCAAATTAGTCCAACAATTGATCCATTAATTGAATTTGCAAGTCAAGGGGGTGTCCAGTTAGATGCATTTGAGAAAGATTTAATTAAAAAATTTTTACTAACATTAACAGATTATACATTTATTAATAATCCTGATTTTCAGGAACCATAATACATATTTTTGTTTTTTTTGTAATTATATATATTGATTATGATAGAAGAAAGAAGATTGACAACAGAAGATAAGGCACTTAAAATTAATTTAAACCCAGATATTTATGGTTGTTTTGCAGAAATTGGTGCTGGGCAGGAGGTAGCTGCAAATTTTTTTAAGGCAGGAGGTAGCTCTGGCACAATTGCACATACACAATCGGCATATGATATGAAAATTTCTGATTCTATGTATGGCGAGGCTTCTAGATATGTTTCTGAAGAGCGTTTAAAAACTATGCTTGAAAAAGAGTACAATCTTTTAAATGAACGTCTTGATCAGAATAAGGAAAAAAGATTTTTTGCATTTTGTAATACTGTTGAATCACTAAATTATCATAAAACGAATCAAGGACATGGATGGATAGGAATGCGCTTTCAATTAACATTGGGTGGACCTATAAATGATATAATACTTCATGTTAAAATGCATGATAACAGTCATAAAGCTCAACAAGAGTCATTAGGAATATTAGGCGTTAATTTAATATATTCTGCTTATTTCCATCATAATGATTTAGATGAGTTTTTATCAAATTTAGTTCAACGATTACCTAGAGAAAAAATTGAAATTGATATGCTTAGTTTCTCTGGACCTGATTTTGAGGATGTAGATAATAGAATTATTGCATTAAATCTTGTAAAGCGTGGAATTACTGATGCGACAATGTTTGATTTGACTGGAAATGTTATTCAACCATCTTCTGCCTTGTATAAAAAAAACATTTTATTAATGCGTGGAAGATTCCGACCTGTAACAAAGGTTCATATTGATATGATTGAGAGGGGAACCGAACAATTTTTAAATGAAGAAGGAATAGAAAAAGAAAATGTTGCAGTTGTTTTTGAATTAACATTAAAAGACCTTACAGCAGATGGTAAAATTTTAGACAAGGACTTTGTAGATCGAGCAGAATTGCTTGGGACATTGGGATATACTGTTATGATAAGTAATTACTTAAAACATTATAAAATGGTTGATTATTTATCTACTATAGCTAAAGGTGCTAGGATGGGTGTTATTGCTGGTATTTATAATCTTCAAACAATATTTGATGAGAGTTACTATGATAATTTATCTGGTGGTTTATTAGAAGCTTTTGGACGAGGTTTTGGAAATAACGTTATTATGTATGTATACCCTGCAAATAATGTTGAGAATGGTGAGCTTTATTCTTTAGATAATTTTATTGTACCGAAAAATTTAAATGGTTTACTTGAATATATGAAAGATAATCGAAAGTTAGCTAAGTTTGATAAGTTTGACTCTAAGTTGCTTGGTATTATGTCTGATGACGTTCTTTCAAAAATTAAAGCTAGTGCTTCTAGTTGGGAAGAAGATGTTCCTGAACAAGTTGTAAAAGCAATTAAGTACTATGAGTTATTCGGTTATAGAAAAGAAGAAAAAATACTTTAATTTTTTATAATGCCCCATATAAAGAATGCCTTAATTCGGTATAGAATAATTGATAAGTGTATCGGAAATAAGTACAGTCCTTTCCCAAGTAAAAGAGATTTAAGAGAAGCATGTGAAGAGGCCTTATATGGATCTATTGATGGGGAACATATTTGCGATTCCACTATTGAAAAAGATATATTCAATATGAGAATGGAACACGATGCTCCGATTAAATACAGTAAGTTAAATCTCGGCTATTATTACGAAAATCCTAATTTCTCTATAAATGATATTCCTTTAACAGAAGATGAATTAAGTTCCATTAGTTTTGCCGCTAAAACTTTAATGCAGTTTAAAAATGTCAATATGTTTAGGCATTTTGGAAGTGCAATTGATAAAATTGTAGATCGTATTTCTGTTTCAAATGATGATGATGGAGAAATCATTCAATTTGAAAAATCGATATCGGGAGAGGGGAATGAATTTTTGACTCCTATACTTGATGCAATTAAAGAGGAGTTACTTGTTACTTTTGATTACACTAGTTTTGTTTCAGGTGAAATGAAACCTAGAAAAGTATTACCATTATTATTAAAAGAGTATAGTAATCGTTGGTATTTAATTTCATTTGATCTTAATAAAGATGATTATATAACCTATAGCTTAGATCGGATTGAAGATTTAGTTATTACAACTGATAAAATGAAAAGGCCCTCTGATTTTAAGCCAGATAATTATTTTAAGTATTCTATAGGTATTACAAGTGGTAATCAATCTCCAGAGATTGTTAGATTTAAAGCTAATAATATTGCTTCTCGATATATCGATTCATTACCATTTCATTCTTCTCAAAGAATATTAGATATGCATGAGGAAGGTTATACTTTTGAACTAAAAGTAAATATTTCTGAAGAATTAATTCGTTCTATGTTGTCATATGGAGGTGAAATATCAGTCTTAAAACCTAGGTCATTGAAGGATGAAATAGAGAAAAGGGCATCTGAAATTTTAAATTCATAAAAACCTAATAACTATTTTAAATTCTTTAATTAGAACAATTTTATTCTAATTATATTCGTGTAATATCAAAAAACATATAACATGTTGCTTAATGTTTCTACTTTAAATGGTATTTGTGAAATAAGATTGAATCGACCAAAAGTTTTTAATTCCTTTAATAAGGAAATGGCATTTCAGCTTCAAAATATTTTAGACACTTGTTCATCGAATAATGATATTCGAGTCGTTGTTATAGTTGGAGAAGGTAAAGCTTTTTGTGCTGGACAAGACTTGTCAGAAGCGATAGATCCAGATGGACCTGAATTAAAAACTATTGTGAGAGATCATTATAACCCAATTATTTTAAAAATCAGAAATTTAAATAAGCCTGTCATTGCAGCTGTAAATGGTGTTGCCGCAGGAGCAGGAGCAAATTTAGCATTGGCTTGTGATATTACTATAGCTAAAAATAGTGCTAGTTTTATTCAAGCATTTTCTAAAATAGGTTTAATACCTGATTCAGGAGGTACATTTTTCTTACCTCGAATTATTGGTGTACAAAAGGCCTTAGCTTTGATGATTACAGGAGATAAAATTTCAGCCAAAGAAGCCGAAGAAATGAATATGATATATAAAGCTATAGATGACGATGACTTCGATACTTTTATATCTAATTTTGCATCTAAATTGGCTATTATGCCGACTAAGGGAATTGCACTAACAAAAAAAGCTGTTAATTCAAGCTTCAATAATAATTTAGAAAATCAATTAAATTTAGAAGAAGAATTACAGACATTAGCAGGAGAAACATATGATTTTAATGAAGGTGTCAACGCTTTTATAGAGAAAAGAAAACCTAAGTTTAAGGGTAAATAATTAGTAAATATTGATAATTAAATTTTCATTTTATGAATGTTGGTGTTTTAGGAGGAGGAACAATGGGTTTAGGGATTGTTCAGGTATCAGCTCAGAATGGCCATAAAACTATTTTAGTTGATATAAATAAAGAAGTTTTGGATAAGTCGAAAACCAAATTGGAAAAAATTATGGCTCGGCTTGTTGAAAAAGGAAAGATACTCCAAGATGAGTCAATTGCCATTCAATCTAACATTGTATATTCTACAAACATGCATGATTTTAAAGATTGTGGTATTGTTATTGAAGCAATTTTAGAAGATTTTAATATTAAATCTGAAGTATTTTCAAAGTTAGAATCGATTGTATCAAAAGACTGTATTTTAGCATCAAACACAAGCTCTTTATCTATTGCTTCGATTGGTTCCTCTTTAAAGATTTCAAATCGTATTATTGGTATTCATTTTTTCAACCCTGTTCCTTTAATGGCTTTAGTTGAGATTATCCCTTCTATTCAAACATCCGATTTAATTTTGAAAAATGTAAAATCATTGATTGATGGTTGGAGTAAAGTAGCTGTTGTCTGCAAGGATACACCAGGTTTTATAGTTAATAGAGTTGCAAGACCATTTTATGGTGAGGCTATTCGTATTTATGAAGAAGGAATAGCTGACTTTGCCACAATAGATTGGGCAATGACAGAGTTAGGTGGATTCAGAATGGGACCATTTACTTTGATGGATTATATTGGTAATGATGTTAATTATACCGTTACTGAAACAGTATTTAGCGCTTTTTATTTTGATCCAAGATATAAGCCTTCTTTTACTCAAAAACGATATAAAGAGGCAGGATTTTTTGGTAGAAAATCTGGAAAAGGATTTTTTGATTATAATGATGAAACATTAAATGTTCCTCCAAATAAAAATCGTGAATTAGGGGAACAAATTTTTGAACGTATTCTTGTTATGTTAATCAATGAAGCTATTGATGCATTATTTTTAAATATAGCATCTAAAGAAGCAATTGATTTAGCTATGACGAAAGGCGTTAATTATCCAAAGGGTCTTTTAATGTGGGCAGATGAATTAGGATTAGATAATGTATTATCTAAGCTAGAATCAATGTTTAATGAATATGGTGAGGATCGATATAGACCGAGTCCTTTATTAAAAAGAATGGTTAAATCTGGAACTAAATTTTTTAGATAGCATCAGTTTTTTTCTCTATTTAAACTGAATGTGAAAGTTGATCCTACACCAACACTACTTCTGACATTAATTGTTTGCCCATGAGATTCAATTATGTGTTTAGCTATAGATAAACCTAAGCCAGTTCCACCTTTGTGCCTATCACGACTTTTCTCAACTCTATAAAATCGTTCAAATAATCTAGGTATTTCTTCTTCAGAGATACCAGGACCGTTATCAGAAACTTCAATCGTTACAATATTATCCATTGAAAAGAAACGAACAGTAGTTATTCCATTCTCATTTCCATAAGAAATGGAATTGTTTAGAAGATTTGTAATTACCTGTGCAATTTTATTTTTATCAGCGTTTACCCATATTGGGTTGTATTTTTTTGAAAATTTTAATTTTATATTTCTGTTTTTTGACTGTACTTTTAAATCTTCAAATAAATCTGAAACTAATTCTACGATATTAAATTTTATTATGTCAAGTTTGATTTCTTTTACTTCCATTTCAATAATTTGATCCAAGTCTTCTAAAATATCAGTCATCCTTTCAACAGCTTTAGATGCTCGTTGTAAGAATACTTTATTTACAGATTTATCTTCTAGACCTCCTTCTAAAAGTGTAAGTATATAACCTTGAATTGAAAAAACAGGTGTTTTTAATTCGTGGCTTATATTTCCCAGGAATTCTTTCCGGAAAGCTTCTACTTCTTTTAGTTTTGAAATAGTTTTTAATTCTTCTTCTCTCCAATTTTTAGTGTCTAATTCAGCGTTAGATATTAAATCTTCTTTAAGGCTGTATTTTTTTTTTGAGCCATCATTAAATTTACCTGTTCTGATTGATCTATAGAGTATATCTAATTTATTAGTGATAAAATATTTAATTAGGAAATAAAATATTATAAGCACCGAAAGAGATATGATTATTGATGCTCCTAAAATATATTGAAATGGTATTCTCGATAAAGAATTAAGTTGTGAAAATATTATTAGTGTAATAAATAATGTTATTAAACTTCCTCCTAATATAATGTATATAGGTTTCAGATTTCTCAAATTATATTATTTAATATGTCATAATATTTTTACTAATATAGTGATTAGTTATTTTCTTAGGATGGTTGTTTAATATAGATTTTAAAGAAATTATATTTCTTTAAAATCTATATTAAGGTATAGAAAATTAAAAATTAAATTCTGTTTGAAGTCTAAATAAAACAGTATTTTCTTTATTATCTTCTTGAGTTAGACCTATATCACCTTGTATTTTAAGATTATGTCCCACAACATATTTAGAAAAACCAAGAGTATATTGTTCAATATTATTGTATCCAGTAATGTCTTCTGGGTTAACTTGAGTGTATCTCCCTGCTATTTCCCAATTGTTTTTGAAGAGATAACCTGCTTGAAGGTTAAGAGCACTACCCGTATAATATACTTCGTTTAGCTCATTAACAGCTATGCCATCCATTGTTTTTCTATTTGCATATTCACCGAAAAATGAGAGACCTTTGTATTTAAAATGAGCATCTGCTTGAATATTTTGGAGGTCTCTTGTAGATCCTGTAATATCTTGACCCATTTGTCCTCCTGAACGTAGAGCGTTGTCATTATAATCATATGTAAAACTCAGCATTAGCTTAGGTTTTTCTTCTCGTTTAAGGTCTGAGGCAAAATAATCACCTTTTTTTGAGAACTTTCCAAAAGGAAGTAATTCAATTCTTCCTGTATACCCATTTCCTGCAGATTGTGATTTTCTATTTAATCCCTCTCCCTGAGATACAGCAAGTTTAGTTCTTATTAAAAATGTTTTTCCTACATTGAAATGATGTCTCAATTGAAATCCAGCATCACGATCGAGAGTGAACCTTGAATTTAAAAGTGAACGATCTACTAATTGTAGCTTTTGAGATGAGAATACACGTTCTATATTTCCAGGTAATTTTGTTTGACCAAACCAAAGACTCCAGTTCCCAGCAAAATTCCATTTTAAAACAGCATCTAATACAAATCCATTATGAACGTCGTATTCAAATTTGTATTGAACTTTAGGGCTAAAAGCATATCCATGACCTTTAATTCTTGCACGTCTAACATATGCGCGGTCAGAGAAGGTGCTATCCCCAAAATCATATCCACCATCATAACGTGTTTGAAAACGAAAAGCGACTTTTGTTGACCAAGAAGAATCTTTAGATACTAAGTTAATTATTCCTTTGCCGAAAGGGTTTTTTGTCATATCCTGAGCAAATGTGTTACATAGATTAAATATAAAAAATAGGGTTATTAGCTTTTTCATTAGTTTAAATATTTGGTTAAAAATCAGTTCAAAGTAGGGGATAATTTTTTAGAAATAGTGTATGAAAAAATAAGTTTAACAAATTATTAACATATGTATATTTTTTTATTTTTTTTTAATTCAAATTGATGAATCTCATATATATTCTTCTTTTATAAGAAATCAATGTTAACTATATATTAACTTTTTTATTTGTTGATGAAAATTATATAATTCATAATTAGATTTGTTTTTTATTTAACTAAAACTATTTATAATGCGTACTCTAATATTCTTAATATCAATATTGTTTATAAGTCCAAATCTTTTAATATCTCAAGATAAATTAGAAACACAAATTTTAACACCAGAAGAAGAAATTACTCAAGTAATTATAGATGAATCTATCTTCAAGAATGTATCAGCAAGTTCTAAAAGTGAAGGATTTAAAATAACATGGAGTTTAGATTATGATTTGTTTACATCTTTAGAAGACAATCAAAAATTAATTATTCGATATAATACTAAAATTGGTTCTAAAAGGAACAAAAAAGGATATGAAGGAAGTGATTGGAAATATACTAAGCCTTTCAGTATTAATGAAACTAGTTTCGAAGTTAAAGATCTTGTTGGGGCTGAAAGCTATGAAGTTTATCTAGGTATTGTTGATGAAGGTTTTGATAGAAATAAGGATGATGTTCTTTGGTCTAAAAAAATGAAAGTAAAAACAAAAAGAGCCTGGGGAATAATGAAATTTTTAATTTTAATTGGCTCTTTAGGTTTATTCATTTTTGGAATGAAAATTATGAGTGATGGACTTCAAAGAACAGCAGGAGAAAAGTTAAGAAAGATGCTTGGATCAATAACTTCTAATAGGTTTAAGGGTGTTTTTACTGGATTTATGTCTACATCTATTGTTCAGTCATCTTCTGTCACAACCGTTATGACAGTTAGTTTGGTTAATGCAGGACTTATAAACCTTAGACAGTCTGCAGGTGTAATGATGGGTGCCAATATTGGAACCACAATTACAGCATGGTTAGTTTTATTATTAGGCTTTAAGGTTAGTATATCTTCGTATGCATTAGTTTTAATTGCATTAGGTACACCTTTATTATTTATGACTTTCAGAAAGTCTAAGGACTTAGCTAATTCTATTATTGGTTTTGCTATCTTATTTATTGGTCTTCAATTTTTGAAGGATGCAGTACCTGATTTAGATAAAGATTCTGCCTTTGTTCAATTTTTTGTTAATTATAAAGATATTCCATTTTTTAGTAATCTTATGTTTGTTTTATTAGGAGCTTTAGTTACTATAGTCATTCAATCTTCAAGTGCAGCAATGGCTTTAACATTAACTATGGTATCCAAAGGTATAATTCCTTTTGAAGTTGCTTGTGCAATGGTTCTCGGTGAAAATATAGGAACTACCATTACAGCTGAACTTGCTTCTTTAATCGGTAATGTTCACGCAAAAAGATCAGCAAGAATACATTCTCTTTTTAATATAATTGGAGTTACTTGGATGCTTCTTGTTATACCTTTCTTTCTCGATGGTATTGGTTTTATAATCGGTCAGTCTCATGGCATTGCATTTAACCCGGAAAACACAGGTATGGCAAATGAAGGAATAGCTTTATTTCATACTTTGTTTAATTCCGCAAATGTTCTTTTATTGATAGGATTTGTCCCATATATTGTAAGATTTGCTGAAAGAACTGTTAAGTCAAAGGGTGAAGCTGATGAAGAATTTAAGTTAGATTATATCTCAGTAGGAGGAATCGGAGCTCCTGAGGTAGCTATTTTAGAGGCTAAAAAAGAAGTCGCAAAATTTGGTGAAGTTACTACTCGAATGAATGGTTTTATAAAAACATTAATAAATGATCAAGACAAAAAAGTTAGAAATAAAATTTTTAACAAGATTAAAAAATATGAGGAGATTACTGATAGAGTTGAAAGCGAAGTAGCGGAATATCTTGATAATTTGTCTACTCAAGAAATAAGTCAAGAAACTTCTTCAAAAATAAGAAGTATGCTTAGTATTACTAACGATCTTGAAAGAATAGGTGATATATATTATCAGATGTCTAAAACAATTGAGAGAAAGGATGATAGTAAAATTTATTTTCTTCCTGAACAGCGAGATAATTTAAATGAAATTTTAGATGTCGTAGAGAAAGCATTTTCTGTAATGAATAAAAATTTAAATGCTGAATATGGTCATATTACTTTAGATGATGCTAAGAAGATAGAACTTGAAATTAATCGTATGAGAAATGAATTAAGAAAGTCTTATTTAGAGCAAGCAGAAAAAGGTACATATAAATTCAAACCAGGTATAATGTATAATGATTTATTTTCTTCTTGTGAAAAAATAGGAGATCACATTATTAATGTATCTGAAGCTGTTGCTGGAGAAATATAAGATTTATGAAGTTATCAGAGTTTAAGAGAATAATATCATTAATTCCAAAAATCAACTTTATGGTTGAGAATAAAGGAAAAGTACCTCAGCATTTTCATATAACTGAAATAGGAATTGTTTCAAGAAAAATAATAGATTGTGGAGGAGAAATAAGAGAAGAAAAAAACATCAATTTCCAACTTTGGTATTCTGATGATTTTCAGCATAGGCTTTCAACCCAAAAAGTTAATGATATTATTTCACTCTCAGAGAAGAAATTATTAATAGATGATTTAGAAATAGAGGTTGAATATCAAGAATCAACAATTGGTCGTTATGGTTTAGATTTTGATGGTGAGTCATTTATTCTGAAGTCTAAAAATACTGCTTGTCTAGCAGAGGATAAATGTCTAGTAAAAGATAATAATGATATTACTATATATGATGATGAAGATCAATCTTCTTGTTGTTCATCAGATAATAATTGTTGTTAATTTATATAAATGTCTGAAAATAGTAAGTTAAAAGAGATTGCATTACTTTTCCTTAAATTGGGTGTCATATCTTTCGGGGGTCCTGCAGCACATATAGCAATGATGGAGGATGAAATTGTTAGAAAAAGAAAGTGGATATCTCAACAACATTTTCTTGATTTAATTGGAGCTACTAATTTAATTCCAGGGCCAAATTCTACTGAAATGACGATGCATTGCGGATATGAAAGAGCAGGTTGGAAGGGATTGATAACAGCTGGTTTTTGTTTTATTTTTCCAGCAGTTTTATTAACGGGATTATTTGCTTGGTTCTATTCTTCTTATGGACATTTACCAAACGTAAAACCTTTTATTTATGGAATAAAGCCAGCAGTTATTGCTATCATAATTATGGCAGCATATAAGCTAGGTAAAAAGGCTTTAAAAAGTATAGAATTGGGTGTATTAGGTATACTAACTTTGGCAGCATGTATTCTTGGTGTTAATGAAATTATTGCTCTTTTTTTATGTGGATTACTTGGTTTGTTTATATACATAATAAAAAAAAATACTTTTAATAGGTTGAATTCATTTTTGCCTTTGCTCCTTTTTCAGAATTCCGAATTTGCAAAAATAGGAACGCTTAAAATTTTCTTGACATTTTTAAAAGTTGGTTCTATTTTATATGGAAGTGGCTATGTTTTATTTGCTTTTTTAGATTCAGAATTAGTTATGAATGGATGGTTGTCAAGACAGCAATTAATTGATTCAATTGCTATTGGTCAATTTACTCCAGGCCCCGTCTTGTCAACTGCAACATTTATTGGATGGCAAATTAATGGCTTCTACGGTGCTATTGCTGCTACTGTGGGTATCTTTTTACCATCGTTCATATTTGTTGCTATTCTTAATCCATTAATTCCAAAAATGAGAAAAGTAAAAATTATTACAGTTTTTTTAGATTCGATAAATATTGCAGCAGTGGCAGTAATTTTAGGTGTATCATTTGAAATGATTAAGGAGACTATAATTGATTGGAGGATGATGTTAATTGCAATAATTAGTATAGTATTTGTTTTTCTTTTTAAGAAAATTAACAGTGCTTTGATTGTAATAGGTGGTGGAGTATTGGGTTATTTATTAACCTATGTAAACCTTGAGATATTTTTTTAGAAAAAACAATATAATTTTTATTCAGTTGAATCAATAAATTGATAACCTACACCTTTTATTGTTTTTATATAATTAGAACCAATTTTCTTTCTTAATTTTCTTATGTGAACATCTATTGTTCTATCTACAACAATAACCCCTTTTCCCCAAACTTTTTTTAAAATATACTCTCTTTTAAAGACTTTATTGGGGTTTGATAATAAAAGTTTCAAAAGATCAAATTCTTTTTTTGGAAGGATAGTCGATTTACCTTTTATTATTACAGAATGTCTATTATTATCAATAGTTATGGTTTCCTGTTTAAGATCTATTTTAGATCTTTTAAGTATTGCTTTTATTCGGCTTATTAAAACTTTTGGTTTAATAGGTTTTGCAACATAGTCATCCGCACCAGCATCAAAACCTGCAATTTGACTGTAATCTTCATTTCTTGCAGTTAAAAAACAAATTTTAATATTAGAGGTCTTCTCATTTTCTCTAAGTGAATGACATACTTCGATCCCATCCATATCAGGCATCATAACATCTAGAATAATTAAATCTGGCAGAATATTTTCAGCGATTTTAATCCCTTCTACTCCATTATGAGATTCAAATACATTAAATCCTTCTTTTTCTAGATTGTATTTAAGTATTTCTCGAATGTCAATTTCATCATCGATAATTAAAATTGATTCCATATAGTCATCTTGTTTTTTTATCAAAATAGTATTTTATACTTCTATAAATATAGTACTTATTGATTCTTAAATTTACTATATATTTTTAATGTTGTAGTTTGAATTTTAAACTAATACAATATAATTTTATTAATATATTAGCAATCATTATAAGAAGCTCGTGAATAACTATATACTACACATTGAGACATCAACAAAAGTATGTTCAGTGGCATTATCAAAAAATGGACAATTACTATCTTTTAAAGAATCTCTAGAAGATCGTTATTCTCATGGAGAAAATTTAAATTTATTTATAGAAGAAGTTCTTTTAAAGCAAGGAATTAAAATAAATAATTTAAGTGCAATATCTGTGACCTCTGGGCCGGGTTCATATACTGGCCTTAGAATTGGTGCGGCTACTGCTAAGAGTCTGTGTTATACTTTAGATATTCCTCTTATAGCGATTGATTCTTTAAGAAGTTTAGTTGAAATGGCTAAATTAAAACATAAGAATATTAATTTTTGTCCATTAATAGATGCTCGGAGAATGGAGGTTTATAATTTAATTATGGATAAAGACCTAAGTTTAAAAAAAGATATTTCCGCTGATATACTTGATGAAAATTCATATGAAGAATATCTTCCTTTTGTTTATTTTGGTGATGGTGCTTTGAAAACTTCTGAGCTTTGGAAAAATAGGGATTGTCTTTTAGATTCTGAAATAAAATGTTCTGCAAAAGGTCATATTAATCTAGCTTACATGAAATTTAATAATGAAGATTTTGAAGATATAGCTTATTGGGAACCATTTTATTTAAAAGATTTTATAATAGGAAAAAAACCACTTTCTTAATTAATGAATAAAATTTTAAAAAAAACAATATTACAGGGTGATGTTTCTATTCCTGCCTCTAAAAGTGATACACAACGTGCGTTAATATGTGCTGCTCTTAGTTCAGGCATATCTGTTATTTATAATGTTGGCAAGAGTGATGATGAAAAATCAATGCTGAAAAATATTAGCATCCTTGGAGCAGAACTAGAGTATATATCAGAGAATACATTAAAGATTAAGGGAATTGAAAAAATTCCTGAATTTTTAGAATTTAATGTTGGCGAAAGTGGCTTTGGATTGAGACTCTTAGGCGGTTTATGTGCTACGCAAAAAGGTGTTCATCATATTGATGGTAAAGGATCTTTAATAAATAGAGATCAATCTTTTTTTGAAAAATATTTAACTAAATATGGTATAGAAATTTCATCAAATAGTGGTAAAGTTCCACTTGTATTTAAAGGTTATATAAATAAAGATCAAATAGAAGTTGAAGGGTCTTTATCTTCCCAATATATTTCTGGATTATTAATAGGTTTATCATTGTCTAATAGTCTCAAAGAGATAAGAGTAAATAATCTTAATAGTATCCCATATATTAATATGACAATAAATACAATGATGAAATTTGGGATAAACATTGAGAATAAAAGTCACAAGATTTTTAAAAAAAATAGTTCCCAAAATTTTAAATCATGTGAATATCATGTAGAATCTGATTGGAGTTCTGCTAGCTTTTGGTTTGTTGCAGCTGCTATTGGTCACGATATTAGAATTTGTGGTTTAGATCATAAGTCGAATCAAGCTGACATTTATCTTTTAGAAGCTTTAAAGTTAGCTGGTTGTAATATCAATTATAATATTGATTCATACTCTATTGATGCTCTAGATTTAAAGAGTTTTAATTTCGATGTGACACACTGTCCAGATCTATTTCCTGCTTTAGTAGTTTTGGCATCAAAATGTAATGGTAAAAGTCAAATAAAGGGTATTTCACGTTTACTAAACAAAGAGAGTAATCGAGCTACTGTAATAAAGGAGGAATTTGGTAAAATTGGAGTTGATATAGAATTAGATGGAGATAATATGATTGTTATGGGTAATTCTATTTTGAGAAGTGCTTTAGTTGATTCTAAAAATGACCATAGAATTGCTATGAGTCTTGCTATCATTGGAACTACTATTGAAGGTGGTATTGAAATTCAAAATGCAGAAGCTGTTACTAAAAGTTATCCTGAATTTTGGAATCATTTAGAACAGGTTTCTTAATTATAATTGTTGATTTATTCAGAAACAAAAGTCCAATCTTTTATTTCTTCAAAGCTATTTCTTGCACTTATATTTGATGGATGCCCAAGTAAGGATTCTTCTGATACTGAAGGCAGAAAATCACAACCTAAATCTTCTCTAACATAAATAAAGTTAAAACCTAGTTCATTTGCTGCCACTAATCTGTATCCTTTTTTCTTTGCTAATTTTGTCATTGCAATAGGTGAGGCACCATGATAAACCGGATGTTTTCCTGGGTAAATGTAAGTAGGGTCATAGGGCACAATGATATCATTGAGACCAAATTCATTATGTGTTTCTATTATCACTACTTGAGGAGAGACAATATTTATTGCTTTCCAAATCCAATAGTCATTTCCATCAATATCGATGGATAATAAACCTATTTCGCCTTTAATTCCTGCATCTTTAATTATTTGATTAATGTTATCTACAGTAATAAATTCGTGTTTAAAAATAGGTTTTTCAACCTTCGGATTACCATATTTATTAAAGAAATAACGTCCACGATTAATCGCTTTTTTATTACCATCTATAAATAATCCAGTAAAATCATGATTGTAATATAGATTTGCTGAGTTACTATTTATACCATCATCTGATCCAAATTCTATAAATGTTTTATGGTTCATTCCAATAATTGAAAAAATATATAGTAATATACCGTCCTCTTCAAATTGAGAAAATAATTTAAATCCAGATTTTTTTATACTTGGAAGTGTATTATCTAATTGACATTTACGATAATTTTCTACTAGTTTTTCTTGTTCTATACAAACACTTGACTTGAATCGATTTCTTACCTTATAGTATTTTAGGTATTTTTTAATAATATGTTTTATGTCCTCTATCATTTGAGGTACAAAATTAGATATTATAAGCTTTAACAGAACCTTATTCTAATTCTTTTTTCAACTCTTATTTTATTTGTTTATACAGTTTCAAATTTCAATATTTGTGAAAAAAATTAATATGACACTTAAAGAAACTATTGGAGAGGTAGAAAAATTTCATGATGCTTTTGGAATTGAAAATAATTATGAACCAAAAGCTAATATAAGTGAAGCAGATTATAAGTTAAGGCATAGACTTATGGCAGAGGAGAATGAAGAGTATTTACAAGCTGCTAAAGATGGTGATTTATTAGAGATTGCAGATGCTTTAGGGGATCAATTGTACATTCTTTGTGGTACTATTCTAAAACATGGTATGCAACATAAAATTGAGCAAGTATTCGCTGAGATTCAACGTTCAAATATGTCTAAGTTAGATAAAGATGGAAAACCTATTTATAGATCAGATGGGAAGATATTAAAGTCAGAGTTATATTTTAAACCTAATATCCAAAAGGTTCTTGATGAGTAATTTATAAATATTTGAGTTATTTTAATTTCTCATTATTTATATGACGCTTAGCATCTCTTTGTGTTTTTTTTTCAAAATTTTTTTTAATCTCATTTTCAAGATCAACACCGGTTTGATTTGCTATACATGTAATCACAAATAGTACATCCGCAAGTTCTTCTCCAAGTTCTTTGTTTTTATCACTTTCTTTTTCGTTTTGCTCTCCATATCTACGAGACATAATACGTGCTACTTCACCTACTTCTTCCATAAGTATTGCTGTATTTGTCATTTCATCAAAATAACGGACTCCATATTTTTGAATCCACTGATCTACTTTTTTTTGCAATTCTTTTATTTTCATTATTCTTTGTTTTTTGAGTCAATCCAAATGGTAACAGGACCATCATTAACTAATGATACTTTCATATCAGCGCCAAAAATTCCTGAAGCAACTTTGTTCCTTTGTGTTTTAGTTAATTTTTGAATAAATGATTCATATAGATTAATAGCAATATTTGGTTTTGCAGCCTTAATATAACTTGGACGGTTACCTTTTTTTGTTAAAGCGTGTAAGGTGAACTGACTAATCAAAAGAAATTCTGAGTCTATATCTTTACTTGATAAATTCATTATTCCTTTATCGTCATTAAATATACGTAGGTTGACTATTTTATTAATTAACCAGTCTATATCTTCTTCTGAATCACCTTCTCCAATTCCAATAAATAAAACAAGACCTTGTTTAATTTCTCCATTTATTTTCCCTTCAATTTTGACGGAAGCTTCACTAACACGTTGAATTAAAACTCTCATTCAAAAATATTTTTACGATGAACATTATTAATATCTTCTTCCATAAGTTGAACATAGGTTGAATATCTACTTTCTTCAATAATGTTATTTTTAAGCGCATCTTTAACAGCACAATTTGGTTCTTTTAAATGTTGGCAATTATTAAATTGACAATTATTCATGATAGCTCTCATTTCGGGAAAATAATGAGACATAACTTCTTTATCTAGATTAAAAACACCAAAAGCACGAATTCCAGGGGTATCTATTATATACCCTCCACTTTTAACTTTGTGCATTTCTGCAAATGTTGTAGTATGTTTTCCTTGTTTATGTGTTTTTGAAATTTCATTCGTGGCTATATTTAAGTTGTTATCAATAGCATTAATTAGGGTGCTTTTTCCAACTCCACTATGCCCAGCGATCATTACTTGTTTTCCTTTAATTTCTTCTTTTAGAAAATTAACATCTTTTTTATTTAATGCAGATATTTTATAACAAGGGTAACCAATACGCTCGTATATTTTGATTAAATTATTTATGTATTTAATTTCTTCTTTTGAGTATAAATCAATTTTATTAAAAATAATTTTAGTTGGTATACGAAATGATTCTGCTGAGACTAAAAAACGATCAATAAATACTAGGTGTGTTATAGGAGAATGGATTGTAACTATTAGATATGCAGCGTCAATGTTTGCTGCTAAAATTTGAGACTGTTTACTTAAATTTGTTGATTTACGAATTATATAATTTTTTCTATTTTCAACTGTATTAATAATACGGTTCCCTTCATCATCTTTATCATCATTTAATTTTACTACATCTCCAACAGAAATAGGATTAGTTGTTTTAAACCCTTGAAGTCTAATTTTACCACGAATTCGACAGTCAACTATTGATCCATCATCTAGTTCAACTTTATACCACTTACCGGTTGATTTTATAACTTTACCTCGGTTAATCATTATATGCAAAGGTAATTATTGTTTATAATTCTAGCTATTAAGCAATTAATATGTGAGAAGTTTTCACTTAAAAATAATTTCTAGATGTAGAAATATTTATTCTATTCAATCAATACACTTATTATTCCAACTAATATTCATTAAATTCGTTACTTAAACAAGAGTTAATGTCAGTTGAAGTAAAAAATCTTTTTAAGTATTATGGAAATCAGGCAGCTGTAAAAGACATTTCTTTTAATGTTAATAGAGGTGAAATAGTTGGATTCCTAGGACCAAATGGTGCAGGTAAGTCAACTACAATGAAAGTGATTACTGGATATATTTCAGCTTCTTCAGGAGAAGTCAAAGTCTGTGGCAAGTCGGTTTCTATGGATTCTTTAGAAACTAGAAAAATAATAGGATATCTTCCAGAGAATAATCCACTTTATTTAGATATGTATGTAAAGGAATATCTAAGATTTGTTGCTAATATTTATAAGATTGATAATGTTAAAGCTCGTATTACTGATATAATTAAAAAAGTTGGATTAGATCTCGAACAAAATAAGAAAATAGGTGCACTCTCTAAAGGTTATCGTCAACGTGTAGGGTTAGCTCAGGCTATTATTCATGACCCTAAAGTCTTAATTTTAGATGAACCAACTTCTGGTCTAGATCCAAATCAATTAGTGGAGATTCGTCAGTTGATAAAATCAATTGGAAAAGAAAAAACAGTGATGCTTTCAACACATATCATGCAAGAAGTTGAAGCTATTTGTGATCGAATTGTAATTATTAATAAAGGTGAAATAGTTGCAAATGATAAAGCTAAAGATTTGCAAAAGAATCAAATGGTCCAAACTGTTTATGTTGAATTTGATGGTTTAGTTTCTAAAAAAGAATTAAAAGAGATTAAAGGAGTAGCTAAAATAGAACAGTTAGAAAAAGGCTGGCTTATGGAGTCAAAAGAAAATATTGATTTAAGAAAAGTGATTGCTAAATTTGCACAACAAAAGAATATACTGACACTAACTCTGCGTAATGAAGATAATACTTTGGAAGAAGTGTTTAAAAAATTGACAAACTAATTTAATGCCTGAAAATTTTATATCAGAATTGAAATGGAGGGGTATGATACATGATATTATGCCCGGAACAGAAGAAGCTCTTTTAAAGAAAATTTCGTCTGGCTATATTGGATTTGATCCGACAGCAGATTCTTTACATATCGGTAATTTAGTTCAAATTATGACTCTCGTTCATTTTCAACGATCAGGTCATAAACCTTATGCTTTGATTGGTGGTGCAACAGGTATGGTTGGAGATCCTTCAGGAAAGTCTGAAGAAAGAAATTTGTTAGATTCTGAAACATTAAATCATAATCTATCTTGTATAAAAAAACAATTAGCATCTTTTCTTGATTTTGATTGTGGAGATAATTCAGCGGAGCTAGTTAATAATTATGATTGGTTGAAAGATTTTAGTTTTCTTGATTTTATTCGTGATGTTGGTAAACATCTTTCGATTAATTATATGTTAGCTAAGGATTCTGTAAAGTCACGTTTGGAGACAGGTATGTCATTTACAGAATTTTCTTATCAATTGGTTCAAGGGTATGATTTTTATTACTTAAATAATCATAAAGATTGCATTATTCAATTGGGTGGATCTGATCAATGGGGTAATATTGTTACAGGTACTGAGCTTATTCGTCGTAAAAGTGGAAATGAGGCATATGCTTTAACAACTCCTTTAATTAAGAAAGCAGATGGTTCTAAATTTGGTAAAACTGCTGAAGGAAGTATATGGTTAGATCCAGAGAAGACATCCCCATATAAGTACTATCAATATTGGATTAATACGAGTGATGTAGATGCAGAAAATTTTATTAAAATATTTACACTAAAATCTCGTGAAGAGATTGAATCAATCATTGCTGAACATAAGGAAGCTCCTCACAAGAGAATACTCCAAAGAAATTTAGCGGAAGATATTACAATAAGAACACATGGCAAAGAAGCTTTGAATACCGCTATTACTGCAACAAAAATATTATTTGGTAAATCTACATCTGAGGATTTAAAGCAACTTTCGGAAAAAGATTTCTTAGCAATATTCGATGGTGTTCCTAAGGCTAATATTTCTCGTAGTGATATTACCAAAGGTTTGGGAATAATAGATGCGTTATCTGCAAAAACAGGGTTTTTAAGTTCAAATGGAGAGGCTAGGAGAGAGCTGAAAGGCAATTCAATATCAGTTAATAAAGAAAAGGTAAATGATCAATTTTTGATTACTACCGACACATTGATTAATAATCGTTATGTCCTACTAGGTAAAGGAAAGAAAAACAATTATATCTTAATTATAGATTAATCTATACTTTAATATCTTTTGGATATTCAATTTTCCATAGAAAAAGTCCTTTGGCAGGAGCAGATGCAGAAGCATATTTCCTGTCTTTAGCATTTAATATGTTTTTTACTTCTTCAGGTTGTTTTTTATTTATCCCAACTTCTACAAGTGTGCCAACAATTGCTCTAACCATATTTCTTAAAAATCGATTAGCTATAATTTCAAAATAGAAAGAATCATTTTCTAGTCGATTCCATTTTGCTGTTTTAACTTTACAGATATTGGTTTTTACATCCGAATTAATTTTAGAAAATGATGTAAAATCTTGTTCACCTATAAGAAGTTTTGCTGCGTAATTCATTTTATCTATATCTAACTTATTTTGAAGATACCAACTATTTCCTCTTTTAAAAGGATCTTTTTGTTGATTAATGAAATAACGATATGTTCTGTAAGTTGCATTAAATCTTGCATGAACTTCATCTTTTACAGGATACATATTTGATATAGCAATTGTGTCGGGAAGCATACAATTTAATTTAAATATAAATTCGCTAGTATTTTTAGCCTCAGGTATATAGGTGTGTAAAATAAAATGATTTGCATGAACTCCTGAATCAGTTCTTCCGCAACCAACAACCTCAATTTTTTTATTAGAGTGTAATTTTGTTAAACATTCTTCAATTACCTCTTGAATAGAAATTTCTTTTGGTTGACGTTGCCACCCATGATAATTTAATCCATCATATGATAGTTCAATAAAATATTTTGGCATTTTATTTTTTAGGAAGTTTAAAGTTTTGCATGTCTATTTCATAACAATCAATATTTGCTTTATTTCCAACAATCTCAAATCCAGAAATGAAAGCCTTTTGTAGTTCTTTATTATAATAAAAATGGGTATCGTCATTCACAGAGTTAATACCATAACCTAAATTTATTGGACTACTCCATTTTCCTCCTATATTTTCTGAAACATATACATCTAAATTACCAAATCCTAGATGTCCATCAGAACTGAAAAACAAATACTTACCATCTGGCGATATAAAAGGTGTTGTTTCACGACCAGTAGTATTTATACTGTCTGATAAAGGTATTGCTTCACCCCATGACTTTCCATTTTTTTGTGACACATATATATCAGTGGATCTTGTATCGCCTTTACGATCAGAAACAAAATACATTGTATTACCATCTGCAGTTAAGCTTGCAGATCCTTCAAAATATGAGGTGTTTATGTTTTTAATTGGTTTTGGATAATTCCAGGACCCTTTACTATTTAATTTTGCTATACAAATATCTGAGCTCTTTGTTGGGGTTTTTGATTTTTGATATGTAGAATTAACGGTTAAATAGGCTACATTTCCATCTGAATTAATATAATTTAAAGCATCAAAACCATTAGAATTAAGTTTGCCTAATTCATTATCTGCCATGCTCCATTCTTTTAATTCTTTATTATATATAGATTTGTATGTATCCTCAAAGTAGTGCTGATCATCTGGATTTAAACCACCTCCGGTTGTATTACTTCTTCTGGAAACAAAATAAATTGTATTTCCGTCCTTTGATAATATAATTTGATAATCATCATAAGCGGAGTTTATACCTCCTTGAATGCGTGATTTTTTATATTTAGAACCTTTTTTTATTTCATCTATTGCAAAATTACATTCATTAATATGGTGTTCTATTCTTAGTGTATTTGCTCTAGCTTTTGAAAGCAA